>Ga0214472_10002064_pt1 | contig 21811 bp, 15 predicted proteins | sample RVTome_6_FD_207662 | JGI IMG/M metagenome (GOLD analysis project Ga0214472, IMG submission 207662) | Soil microbial communities from uranium-contaminated site in the Upper Colorado River Basin, Wyoming, United States - RVT140D175 | ecosystem: Environmental > Terrestrial > Soil > Contaminated >...
CTGCAAGCTCTGAAGGAAATCGACTTGAATATCCAACAGGGCGAATTTTTTGGCTTGCTAGGACCGAATGGCGCCGGAAAGTCCACGCTTATTAATATTGTTGCAGGTTTGACGCGTGCCAATGCGGGGAAGGTGGCTGTCCTCGGTCATGATGTAATCGATGATTATAAAAATGCCAGAAGGTCACTTGGGATTGTGCCGCAGGAATTGGTGTTTGATGCCTTTTTTACCGTACGCGAGGTCCTGCGTATTCAAGCAGGGTATTTTGGGCTGGGTAAAGAAAACAATACCTGGATTGAAGAGTTATTGGACGCCTTGAAATTATCGGATAAAGCGGACACGAATATGCGCGCCCTGTCGGGCGGCATGAAACGCAGGGTGTTGATCGCCCAGGCGCTTGTCCATAAACCCGATGTAGTAGTACTGGATGAACCCACGGCAGGAGTGGATGTCGAACTGCGGAAACTGCTGTGGACATTTATCCGTAGATTACATCAGGATGGTCATACGATTGTCCTTACGACTCATTATCTGGAAGAGGCGGAGATGCTGTGCGACCGTATCGCGATCCTGAATCATGGCAAGATAGTCGCCCTCGATAGTAAACAGGGGCTATTAAACAGGGAAATCTGCCGCAAGATTATTGTGGGCATTACCACTGTTAAACCTATAAGTGTCGTGCCGCCCGGAATCAAGGATAAAGTCAGGATATTGGAAGAACATTACATCGAGATCGAAATACATAAAGACACTGACTCGATAGCCGGAGTGCTCGATTGTTTACGCAACGCCGGGATTGATATTGCCGATATGCAGACGACGCGCGCCGATCTCGAAGACGTATTCATGGAAATCACACACAGAAATCAGCAATGAGTAACAGGGGTTTTTATACGCTGTTTTATAAGGAGTCGCTGCGTTTCTACAAGGTAGCGCTGCAGACTATTGTTGCACCTGTTATTACCACGCTGCTCTATTTTCTGGTATTTTCCCATGTGCTGGAAGAACGTGTAACGGTTTATGACGGTGTAAGCTATACTTCGTTTCTTATACCGGGGCTGGTCATGATGACAATCATTCAAAACGCCTTTGCCAATAGTTCATCGAGCCTCATCCAGTCGAAGGTGAGTGGCAATATTGTGTTTATGCTGCTGGCGCCGTTGTCATATCTCGAGGTCTATCTTGCCTTTGTTGCGGCATCTGTTGCGCGGGGCCTGATTGTCGGTGCCGGAGTATATGTCATCACTGCCTTGTTTGTTTCGTTGCCGGTGTCTAATCTGGCCGTATTGATATTATTTGCCATTTTGGGTAGTGCGGTACTGGGCACGCTGGGCATGATTGCCGGAATATGGGCGGAAAAGTTCGATCAACTCGCGGGGTTCCAGAACTTCGTTATCCTGCCTTTGTCGTTTTTAAGCGGTGTTTTTTATTCGATCCATTCCTTACCCGGTTTCTGGCAGAAGTTATCGCACTTCAACCCGTTTTTCTACATGATAGACGGATTCAGATATGGATTCTTCGGGGTGTCTGACGTTAACCCGCTGTTGAGTATAGCGATAACCGCATTATTTCTGCTGCTGCTTGCGGCTGTCACCATCAATATGCTCAAACGCGGATATAAATTACGTGGCTAATCTTCACGGCGCGGCTTTGTACTGACGATCTCATAGGCCTTTTGTACCGCGGCCGCAACATCTGTCATCATTTTTTTCTTTTCATGATCAGGCATATAAAATATGGTGTCGACATGATGCCGTATGTAACGCGAGGGTAAACCGTTCAGCGCCAGGCAGGCAATATCCTGAATAGCGTCCTCCGATTCAATTTTACCTGTATCGATCAAAGTCTGCTGGATATTATCGAATACCAGTTTTTCGTAATAGTTCAGGATTGAATCATTTTCCATTATTATCCTCCTGCATCCAGGTTAATAATATAAGGTCTCATAATAGTATGAAAGCTTTTGATAAAGCCATTGCGGCATTTCCCCGTGTTCCATGATGATATGGGATAGTCTCCCCATGTGTTGCCGTGCCTCAGAAGCAACTTGATATTATATATTGCCTGTGGCTTTAAAATAGTGGCCTACTCACATAGAATGACCCATTATGAGAATATAGGGATTTTACATGGGATTATCGACACGGCAAACACACTATACGCAAGGTCATGTACAGCATGATGTTCGCCGTTTTTTATTACTTTATTTCAAGGATATTCGCCGGCAAACCCACGAGTTATGCGCGCCGCTGGCGGTCGAAGATTATGTTATTCAGACGATGCCGGATGTCAGTCCACCGAAATGGCATTTGGCACATACAAGCTGGTTTTTCGAAACATTCCTGTTAATCCCTTTTTTCAAGTCCTACCGTGTTTTTCATGCGCAATTTGGTTATTTATTTAACTCTTACTATGAAACTATAGGGTTGTTTTATCCCCGGGCGCAAAGAGGCCTGCTATCGCATCCTACCACACAGGCGATTTACCAGTATCGCGCCTATGTTGATGAACATATCGAGGAACTTATTGAATCAGTCGCAGAGGGATATTGGGAAACATTCTATAACAGGATGATCCTTGGGTTACATCATGAACAACAGCATCAGGAACTGATGTATACCGATATCAAGCATATCTATGCAACAAATCCCTTAAGACCGGTATATAAGGCAACGGTAGCCGGGGCTTCTGATTGTTCAGCTAAGATCGAATGGCTGTCCTATAACGGTGGCTTGGTGAAGATCGGGCACGAAGGGAAGGATTTTGCCTTTGATAACGAAACGCCACGCCATCATGTCTATCTCGAAGGATTTTGTTGCGCATCACGTCTGGTGACTAATGAGGAGTATAAAGAGTTTATTGAAGCCGGCGGCTATCGGCGCCCTGAATATTGGTTATCCGACGGATGGAAGACCGTTAATGAAAACCAATGGATGGCACCGCTCTATTGGGAAAAAATAGACAACGAATGGTGGTCCATGACCCTCGCGGGCATGCGCCGCGTGGATAATGATGAACCTGTTTGTCACGTTAGTTATTATGAAGCGGATGCCTTTGCACGATGGTCAGGCAAGCGCCTGCTGACCGAGGCGGAATGGGAGCATGCTGCAAGCGGTTTTGAAATCCGGGGAAATTTTCGTGAATCAGGACATTTGCACCCCCTCGCCGCACAAGCGGGTAAATCGCCCCGGCAAATTTTCGGTGATGTATGGGAATGGACTCAAAGCCCTTACGTCCCTTATCCCGGCTATCGCACGCCCGAAGGTGCCATCGGAGAATATAACGGCAAGTTTATGTGTAACCAGATGATATTGCGTGGAGGGTCCTGTGTCACGCCGTCTACGCATATGCGTGTAACTTACCGTAATTTCTTTTTTCCCGCGGATCGTTGGCAATTTACCGGCATCAGACTCGGGGAGGATCGTTGAACCTGCCGAATATCCGATTTTATAACGATTACCCTGCGTCGTCGGATATACGGCAGGAAGTATTGGATGGCATGTCCGATGATCCTAAAAGAATACCGCCTAAATATTTTTATGATGCCCGTGGATCGACTCTGTTTGAAAAAATTTGCGGACTTCCCGAATACTATGCAACCCGCACTGAAATTAACATATTAAAAACTCATGCGCGTGAAATTGCCGAATTCATTGGACCAAACTGTCTTTTAATCGAACTCGGCAGTGGCAACAGTACCAAGGTCAGATTGTTACTGGATGCGCTGCAACCGGCAACTTATATGCCCATTGACCTATCAAAAGAACATTTGCTTGAAAATGCCAAGGAACTTGCCATGGATTATCCCTGGCTTGATGTGAGGCCGGCATGCATGGATTTCACGCAGACACTGCATATACCGTTTGATTCGAACGCTGTAAAGAAGGTGGTATTTTTCCCGGGTTCCAGCATAGGCAATTTTGAGCCCCGTGAGGCAACAGAGATACTCGGGACAATCGCAAATGTATTGCAATCCGAAGGTGAGTTATTAATCGGCGTGGATTTGAAAAAAGATCCGGGGATACTGAATGCGGCCTATAATGACACAAAGGGTGTTACGGCGGCATTTAATAAGAACGTGTTTGTCAGGATCAACCGTGAACTGGGCGCGGATTTCCGCGTGGAAAATTTCGATCACAAGGCATTTTATAATGAAGACAAGGGACGAATTGAAATGCATCTTGTCAGTAAAACCGATCAAGTGGTAAACATCGATGGGGTACGATCGGATATCAAAAAAGGCGAACGCATTCATACGGAAAATTCATATAAATATCGAATAGATGAATTTCTTCGCATTGCGCAAAAGGCCGGTCTTGAACATAAAAAAACCTGGACGGATAATGATGATTTATTCAGTGTACACTACTTCCGTTCGCTGCAATCCTGAATATTTATTATGCGGTAAATGCAGGGTATGGATATACGCCGGATTTCACAAAGCAATTAACACTAAAAAGGCATAACAAATGATAACATCCATTGTTTCACTCAAGCCGAAGCATTATTGTTTGCCGCTGATAATCATGATGTTTGCCGCATTAAGCGGTTGCGGTACTACAAATGAAAAAGAAATAACGGCGTCCCCGGCCTCATCAAACGGTAGGTCTGCGGATACCGGGGATCAGGAAGTTAAGGAAACAAATGACACGGTATCCGGTGCGGATGCAGTCACGCTGGAAGGAAGGGATTTCGTGCTTGCAGCGCGATTCGGACAGGAAAACATAGTCCGCACCATGCTTAACCGGGGCGCCAGAGTGAATAGCCGGGACGAGTTGGGCAATACGGCATTGATTGCCGCCGCGTCTGAAGGGCATAAAAATTTGGTTACGTTGATATTATCTCACGGCGCTGATGTCAACATGCAATCGAAAGATGGAACCAGCGCCCTGATGGCGGCTACTATCAAAGGGAATATCGATATTGCAAAGGGCCTGATCGATGCGGGTGCAAAAATCGATGCCAAAAAGAACAACGGTGAAACGGCCCTATTCGATGCGGCAATACACGGACATACAGGGATGGTTGAATTATTACTTGCGCATGGCGCTGATCCTAACATCCAGAATGCAGGTGATGTAAAAACATATGAAGGTTATACGCCGCTGATGTATGCCGCCCAGCATGGTAACGGTGGTCAGGACATCGATTGGCTGGCCATGGCGAATATTTTATTGAAAAACGGCGCCAAACCGAATATTACCAATCACAATGATGATACTGCATTATCTATTGCCGAACGTAATGGTTTTAGCGATATCTCCGCTGAATTGCGCAAGCTCGGTGCGCGTGATGAAATACAGTATGCCGGTATGGACCGGGAGGAGGCCTTAATCAGGGCGGCAAAATTGAATGACGTTGTGAAGGCACGGGAGCTCCTGGAGAGTGCGGCAAAACCGAATTACAGAAACAATATTACCGGCATTACTGCGCTATTGATGGCCTCATATTACGGCCATCTGGAGATCGTGCGGTTGTTGGTTGAATACGGGACCGATGTTAATAATGTCCCCTGGGGGCTTACCAGCCAACGTATCCTGTCATCCAGTGTCTCGGTGAATGAAAGGGGACTGTTACATGCCGCAGCCGATGGTGATACGGCGTTAATCACCGTTATACGTAAAGATTTTCCCGGGATATCTCGATTTTTATTGGCTCATGGCGCCGATGTAAATGTGGCAAACAGGAACGAAGAAATACCCGCCTTTGTGGCTGCCCGCCTGGGACGTGCGGAAATCATGACGCAATTGCTTGCAAAGGGGGCGGACCCCGATAGTTCAAAACCAAAAAAACACATCGATCCCTTTATTACGGATATAAACAAGGAGAATGATGTCAATCCTCTGCTGATCGAGGCGACAGTGAATGGTCATACAGACACAGTCGAGGTAATACTGGCAGCAGGGGCTGATCCGGATATTCGTGATCACCAGGGAAAAACCGCATTATATTGGGCGGTGTCGCAAGGGTTTCTTGGTACAGTCAAGGCATTGTTATCTCATGATGCAGACCCGGATATCAAGGATGAGATCGGGACAACACCGCTTATGGTAGCTTCAAAGAGCGGTTATATGAAAATGGTTGAATTACTGCTGGAAAAGGGCGCAGAGATCAATGCCGTCGAAGGCGTCGATCTTGCGTTCGGCACTGGTGCAAGCAAAGCGGGAACAACAGCGCTTATTTACGCCTCTCGTGGCGGCCATGCCGAAATTGTCCGCTTGTTGTTAACCAAGGGTGCGGATGCCGGTTTAACGACAAGTACGGGCGAAAGTGCATTAAGGGCTGCAAAAAGTAATGGTCATGCTGATGTGGTAAAGATTTTGACTGGATTGACCTTCAACTAGAACCTATCTCAAAATTGCTGTGCTTGATGATACTGCGTTAATAATGAACTCAAAATTCTCATTTATTGACATGTAAACTCCGGTTTCTCGTTCATTATTGTCTTGTCTCATCCGCGCTCGCGTGTTTGAGATCGGTTCATGTAGTATTGTAATAATAGAGAATAAGACGCATCTCGTAATTGATAAAGGGAGCGGGGGGATTTAATGCGATATCGTTTTAGGGTCAGATTGTGCCGGATAATGTTATCTTGTGCCCGCAATACAAATGGCTTCGTTTTTAATGTGTATACTCCCATCCGGTGATTTGTAGACCCGGGCGGCTTCTGTGATGGTTCTCCATATTAGGTCTTGTTGCTCTATCGAACGGTCCTTGAGCAGCGCCATGAGCGGTGCATTTACATCCTTTGTGAATGCGGCATACATTTCTGCAGAGGGCATTGTAAAATCGACCATCATCGATTCGATCCGGATTTCTTTAAAACCGGCTTTTTGAAATCTTTGCTCTAATAATGCGGTGTCTGCCAGGCAGAATGGATTGGGTGTACCCGGCGGGGGAGCGGGGAGTTGCAACAATTCTTTAACAACTGTCATTGCCAGGCTGATTGAAGGAACCTTTTCAGGGGTTGACCACACTGCGGCCGCTATTTTTCCTCCGGGTTTTATCAGCTGGTACATTCTGGCCAGTGCGGTACCGGTATCAGGCATAAACATCAGACCCCAACGGCATAGTACGGCATCAAAATCGTCTTTTGTTGTGCTAAGGATTTCACCGTCCATCTCCTGGAAGGTGACATTATCCAGTCCATGGGCTTTTGCACGGCGTTTGGCAATGGCCAGCATATCGCTTGCATGATCGACGGCTGTTACGTGGCCCCTTGCGCCGGTGCGCCGTGCAGCATTAAGGGCGGGCTCGCCAATCCCCGTGGCCACATCAAGAATATGGTCCCCGGGTTGGATACCGGCCATCACCAGCATGCGGTCACTAACGACACTGGCCCCTTTTTCTATAACGTCCCACCACTTTTCCCAGCCCGAAGATACGGTATTCCAGTCCTGCTTTTGACTCTCCTTGAAAATATCCGGATTAAAATCAGTATTTGCCATTCTGGATTTATTCTTGTAATTGCATGCTGTGGCTCAAGATATGAAATTAATTGGAATATACCTGATTCGACGCTGGATTTCATAATATTGCCCGGTACGGCAAAATACCTCGTTGAAATACCTTCCTGTGCCGGGCATTCATATAGAGTCTAAACAGGCAGATTAACTGTATGAGCCGTCATTATTTTTCCTGAACTCATCGTAGTTGTATTTTGACGCCCCGTTTTTTTATAGCCATATAGTAATAATTTTAAAGTTATTTTCCCCTCTGCCGTTACACTCATCATGATCGTTATGGCTGTTTCACATAGCTTACGGTCACAGGATTTTGAAGTTCTGAAAAAGGTAACCCCGGGCGAAAGTCCGGGGACGCAAAGTCGCCGATCTAAAGGGCATTGGCCTCATGACAGCGGGACTGCCAGAACTGTAGACATCAAGTATTCATAACGTTGTTATGCATATTCAATGTCAAACAGCCTACTGACATCCCTCCGTTATTCCGCCAATTCACCATTTCAACGGTTGACATCTTGCCAAAGGCACCGGATGCGGGACTTCATTTTCGAGCGGAATTTGATAGCAGAGGAAGGTAAGGCCAGTGATGTCGCGTAATTTAAAGTGTTTTACCCATAGTTTAATGTTGTGTTGCCAGGAAAGGTCAGCTCAATCGTGCCATCCATCACTATCAATCAACACTACGATGCCTTTTCAGGTATCGCGGTAATCAATTATGCCAATATCTCCAAATAACCAGTTAGCAGGAGGAAAGATGAAAAAATCATTAATATCATGTGCTATTTTAGGACTTGCACTAAGCGGTTGTGGCGGCGGCGGTGGTAGCAGCAGCGCTACCAATGGTGATGGCGAAGTATTATCGGGCGTCACTACCGGGTTCGTGCTTCCCACCGAGATTTCAGCGGTACCTGCCGAATCAAGCACAACGACGGGTATACAAATTAACAGCTTCGCCTCGGTAATCCAGGCATTAACAGTGGAACAATTGCCGGCCACATCGGATTACAAGAAGGCTACTACAAGAAAATATATCGAAGAAAGAGAACTGGAGCAGTTCGAAATTATTGAACAGATCATGAGCGCCGTCTCGCAGACAAATTACGCTGATTCAGCGAATATCAATGCCGGACCCTATAAGGCCATGATCGCATGGACCGACGAGCAGGATGGCCGGGAGATCAAGACACTCGAACCGTGGGTCGTTGAATCGCGCATGATCGTGGAGAACGGCCAGGACGTCAATCGTCTGCTGGCCTGGATCGAGGAACCGGATTTTGACAACCCCGGGCAGGTGAGGTTGATCAAGGCCGAATTCAAGATCTATACCTCGGCCAATGTCAATGCCGACGGCTCCTTTGCCGATTACGGCGAATGGGACATAAACGTCAGTTTTGACGCGACAGGGACCAAATTTTTTGCTGCGAACTCAAGGATCGCCAATGGTGTCAATACCATCAAGATCCACGAAAAAGGAACCGGAGGGTCGGATAGTACGGAAACCAAAGGTGTCCTGGTTCGTTCAGGGACAGCGGGCAGCGGCAAGGTGGAATACCCTGATTGGGAATGGTGCTGGCAAAATGCTACTGGACCGGGCTGCACCCCACCCGTCAAGACGGCGCAATATGCTTATAACACTGATTATATAGTCGTCGATGGCGACATCGATACCAATGGCACGACTGATGCTGTGTATAAGGACCGCGACCCGGATAATGCCGTGGAAATGACCCACCGGTATGGGCTGTTTTATGCCGATGCCGATAGTGTAAACGGTATTGCGGCAGGCGATAGTCTGGGGAAACACAAGTCATTCGGCTTTCCCTTGCGCTTTACCAATGCCACCTATGGTTATGAAGAACATGCCTATTATGGTGCCTGGCAAGGACGTCACGAGATCTGGGGTGGCCAGGATCTATCCGCGGGTGATACGGTGACCAAGGAAAACCATGATCCGAACGTTACAGCACCGACCTATGTGGTGTCTGAGAAGTTCAACGGCATCCTGACCAAGCGTACGCTGGCCGATGCCAACCTGGATGACATCAAGAATATTCCGGTCGAGACGTGGGTCAATAAGCACTACGATCTGTTTTATGATGGTGTTACCGATAATGAGTGGAAGTCATGTGCCGGTTATATGGATTGGTGGACAGATCCTCAAAATCCAACATGCCATAGTTTTACTGATGGCAATATCATTAGTTTTACCGCATTCAGCGACTTTGGCTCATTGGTAGTAAGCCAGAATGATAGGAAATGGGTCAATGTTGGCCGTTGGGATGATCAAGCCCAACAACCAGTCAATTACGTGTATCTTGCCAGTGATCCTTCTATTCAAGGCTTCACCTTTGCCGGCGCAGGCTTCTATGAGGCGGATTTTGGTCAAAACGGTGGCATGGTAGCGAAAACACCGGCCGCGTTATATACACCGACGGATGGTGACAACATGTGGATCGATATTGGTGGTTCGATCTATATCGTGTACACCGGTAACTTCACGTCACCGAATACCGGTTGGGTAAAGAAGGCCCTGCAGGAGTTTAACCAGCAAACCTGGACACCGGTGTTTGATCCTAGCGGCGATACAGCGTTCAATCCTGAACTTGGCAGGGAATACTATATTAACAGCAATGGCGCCAATTTCATTGTGAAGCGTAGAGATGCAGCAGATGCTATTGCTTCTTATGAGGCTAAGATAGAACTGCAGGCCGCGGCCAATCCGGTCAATTACAATACGATCCTGCCTACGGGTACGTCATATCTGGCGACACCGTGGCGCCCTGAAGTAGCGTACACATTCGTCACAACCCCGGGTTCGAACTTCATGAAGTTGGTCTATCTGACCGATGATCCGAATACCCAGGAGGTCGACGAAAGCGCCGTTACAACGGTCGTAACCACGGGTGAATGGGGTCTGCAGGCCTATAACTCCAGTAATCAGCCATTGAAGGCGGATGGAACAGTAGTCGCCGTAGATGAGTATGGCATACCAACTGATCCAACAGTACGTCCTGTTGAATTTAACTGGGAATACTCGGGTAGTGGCGAGGGCTGGGGTGTTCAGCAATTCCTCTGTACACCGGATTGCAGCGTCGCAAGTAACTATGTGATGCTGTCTGATCCTGTCCAACTGGAGTCATTCACCGCAACCAATGGCGCGGGCGATACCAAGAACCTGTCGCTGATGTATGATGGCTGGATGCATGGCCTGCCGGACATGTACTTTGAATTGTCAAAGAATGACTGGCAGATGTCCCAGGATATCAGTGACAAGATCATCAATATTCCCGAGGGAACCCTGGTCACCGATCTTGGTGGTGTCGATTTCTATATCAAACCTCTTGAAGTGAGTGTGTTCCTGGGTGTTGTAGCAAGTAATACGGCAGGTGTACCGGATATCTCTGATGCAGATGCTGTTGATCTAAGCACTGTACCTGATTTCACGCCTCACGGGATGGGAGCAAAACCGACGGGAACCGTCGTGAAGTACTCGGAAGGGATACTGGTAGAATAATAACTCACGGTTTATATGGAAGAATAATACAGCGAAAGGGAATGCTTACACTCATGGGGGTACTTTATGTACCCCCTTTTTTTCTCCAAAATTGCTGTGCTTGGCAATACAGTATTAAAAATGAAGTCAAAATGCGGGGCCGCGAAGCGGCAGATTATCATATAAACTCCGCTTTCCCGTTCATTTTTGTCTTGTCTTGCCTGCGCGCGTGTTTGGATTCAACCTAACCTAAAATACTCGTTGATTATTAGTAATTTATTAAACTCATAGGTCAGCTTGGCGTGAGTATTTTAAATTTTAGACTGGGTCTTATAAGCATCTATAACTAAAAAATCAGCTAAAGAAGCGGTACAATTGGACGATATCAACGAAACACTACTCGGTTTTTTAATCAAGAGACATAACTATAACCAATTACATGCAATAGCTTTAACGATGGGCGTTTGCATAGGAGGAAAATCGTTATGGAGCCTCAAGACCTGGTCAGAGGTACTGTCAAGCTTGTTTCGTTACCTGAAATATTTATTAAAGTAAACTCGATGGTTGATGATCCGTCCTGTTCGGCGTCGGATATCGGAAAGTTTATCGGCCAGGATCCGGCGCTTACTGCAAGATTACTCAAGATCGCCAATAGCCCCTTATACGGATTTCCATCAAGAATAGATACCGTGTCACGCTCGATCACTGTTATCGGTACACGGGGATTACGAGACCTGATATTGGCATCATCCACAATCGATGCATTTTCGAAAATCAGCAGTGATTCAATCGATATGAATAAATTCTGGAGCCATAGCCTTTACTGTGGCGTTTTGGCCCGGCTACTGGCAACAAAATGCAATGCCTTGCATACGGAACCATTCTTCGTTTCCGGTCTGTTGCATGACATCGGCAAACTGATAATCCAGCATAAATTGCCGGAGATGGCGCGCGAAGTCCATATACGTGAAGATGATTGTGATCTCGCACTCTATGAATTAGAAGACGAAATAATTGGCTTCAATCATGCGCAGGTAGGGGGGGAGTTACTGCGTACCTGGAAACTGCCGGTCAATATTCAGGATGCCGTAGAATTTCATCATACGCCTTCGAAGGCAAAAGAATCGCCTTTGGGTGCAGCGGTTATTCATCTTGCCGATTCAGTTACAAAAAGTGAAGGATATGCAATTTCATCAACCAGGAATAATCGCATCGATCAAATGGCATGGGCGATTACCGGTCTGGATGAAGGCAGCATCGAGGAGGTGCTTGACGAGGCCCAGATGCAGTATCAGATTTCCCTGGAGCTGTTCTTGCAGAAGGCGGCATAAAGATTTCAGTTTGTAAGAGTAAAAGAATGCAAGGAAAGGATGTCCGGCCTTCTGCCTTTCAATCGTTTGTTCTTTTAAACTATTAACCCGCGTTTCTCACCAGGATTGCGGGTTAGTTGTTTATTCAATATCAATCTGCTCTGGTTTGAGAAATTTCCTTGCGTAATCCAGGTAAACCCTTTTCTCAATAAAGATGTCGAATAAATCCGGGTCAATATGTGAATCCCGTTTCATTTTATCCAATATACCCAAAGCCGTTGTCAGACTCATGCCGTCTTTATAAGGACGATCTGCAGCAGTTAAGGCCTCGAATATATCGGCGATTCCCATGATCCGGGCCGGTATCGACATTTGTTCGCGTGTCAGGCCTTTGGGATAACCTTTACCATCCATGCGTTCATGATGGCCTCCGGCGATTTCAGGCACGTTGCGCAGGTATTTCGGGAATGGCAGTTTTTCCAGAATTGAAATCGTCGAGACGATATGATGATTGATAATATCACGTTCTTCGGGAGTCAAGGTTCCTTTACTGATGCACAGGTTATAACACTCGTCATCGGATAATAGTTTTTCCACTATCCCGGCCGAGTTTATCCATTGTCGCCTGGCGATAGACTGGATTCTTTGTTTATGGTCATCAGACATGAATTCACCACCGATATTACATTTCCGTATAAAATGCCGGTCATCTTCAAGTTGATCAAGAGTCTTTTCATGCCGTTTAATATCATCGATCAAATCTGAATTATTATCACCGGTTTTCTCCAATTTATTTTTTAACAGGGTTATTTCCGCATCACGCCTCAGAATTTCAAAGCGGGTGTTAATTAAATGAATTCGGTCGAATATGGTTTCGAGTTTGGTTGCCTTGTCGACTATATGCACCGGAGTGGTGATTTTACCGCAATCATGCAACAGCCCGGCGATCCGCACTTCATGGAATTGTTCATCCGTCAGGTTAAAATCCTTAAGCGGGCCATGTTTGGCATCGATTGCCGCCCTGGTCAGCATCATGGTTAATTCGGGAACGCGCCGGCAGTGTCCGCCGGTGTAGGGAGACTTCTCATCGATGGCGCCGGCAATGACTTCGATAAAGGTTTCAAATAAAGTGCGTAGTTCATTTATTAAATAATTATTCGTCAGTGCAATCGCTGCCTGGGATGCCAGCGATTCCGCCAGTTGCTGATCTTCCTGTGAAAATGGAATGATGTCACCGTTTCTGGCGTTGGTTGCGTTGATCAGTTGCATGACGCCTATGACCTCATTTTCATGACTTTTCATCGGAATGGTCAGAAAGGACCTGGAGCGGTATCCTGTTTGATCGTCGAATTCCATGGTTCCGGAAAAATCAAAGCCATGTGCGTTGTAGGCATCGGGGATATTAACGGTCTGATTATTATGCACCGCATATGCAGCGACCATGTGTACGTTGGGACCACCGTTATCATCGAATAACGGGATTGGCGGATAGCCGGAGTGCTCTTTGGATGCGCCACCAATTGAAATATTCAACGAGGATGTTTTCATTATGGCGAAATCGAGTTGTTTATTTTCAGTAACCAGATAAAGCGTGCCGCCGTCTGCATGTGTAATGGATTTTGCGCCATCCAGTATCATTTCCAGCAGACGGGAAGTGTTTTTTTCGGCGGATAATGCAATTCCGATCGTATTCAACCTTTTTATCCGCGCAAGAATATCGCCTGTTTCATCCATGTTAGGTGTCCATAGTTATTTATTGCCGCTACTGCCTTGTTGGCACGATACATAGTTTGGTAATCGTTTTAACGACGCGCCGTGGTTATATCCATGTAGGTTCGAAGGCAACTTCCAAGCGGCATACGGTCACTAAAGCGATTACCAAACTATGTCCAATACAAACTGATTTTAACTATAGCCTTCGCCCCGATTATGTGGCGGCGCCGCTCTGAGCATCTGATTTCTCACCTTATGCAATAGTCGGCCGATAACCATTTTTATGAAATGTAGCATTTTTATTCTTTAGAAATAACAAGTTACAGACAATGGCTGACGAATGGGTCTTGGCCGGAATTCATGGATGTGGCGAAAATGTATCAACTGACAAGAAAGACCCTTATATATATCGGCCTGATTACGGTATCAGCCGTTGTGTTGTCCGGTGGCGCGTACCTCTCGGGGAATCTGCAGAAACTTGAGTGGATCACCTACGATTGGCGGGTAAAACACTACCGCACGGACCGTGTATTACCCGGAGATATTGCCATTGTGTTGATCGATGAGGCCTCCCTCAAGGCGATGAATCCATTATTGGGACGTTGGCCATGGCCGCGTTCCGTGTACGCCGATATCCTTGATTTTCTCGCTCTCGGTCAACCAAAGGCGGTGGTGTTTGATTTTTTATTTACGGAAAATGAGGTGGAAGATCGCTCAGGACAAACGGGTGCAGGGGAGCATGACAGGCGTTTTGCACAAGCGACCGCAGATAATGGAGCCGTTTATCATGCCATGCAATTCTTTCGTGAGGATGATGCGGAGACAAACATCATCCCTTTACCACCGGAATTCAAGCGATTTGAATTTTCCTTGAGCGGAGATAATCTGAATAACAGGATCAGCAGCCGTAATAATAATTTCAACATACCCATCGATATCCTGTATCAGGCCGTAAAAAGGATCGGGGTTGTCAATGTCGAACCGGATACGGATGGTGTTTACCGCAGAGTGCCATTATTTGTGAATTATCAAGGCGGATATTTCCCGTCATTATCGATAATGCCTGTCTTGGATGCACTCCGGATAGAACACGCAACACTTGATGGTGCAAATCTTCATATAGGCAACAGGTTGATACCGGTGGATAAAACCGGACATTACGCCGTAAATTTATATGATCGTTATAACGAGTTTTCGATAGCCGGCCTGCTTACATCGAAGCAAATGCTGGATAAAGGTGATATAGAAAATCTGTTAATCGATCCATTGGAGTTCAAGGATAAAATCGTCTTTATCGGTACCAGTGCAACGGGATTACAAGACCTTAAAAATACCGCGATAGACAACCGGTTGCCGGGCGTACTGATTCATGCCTCGACAGCAGGAAATATTCTGGCAGGAGATTTTCTTGTCCCGCCTGATGTGAAAAATACATTGGTATTTATATTTCTGCTCGCTTTACTCACATGCATGGCCGTCTTATCAACGAGAAACATCATTATTCAGTTGATATTGCCGTTGGTATTAGGATTAGGTTATTGGTTCTGGGCCATGATGCAATATTCCGGTAATACTATTATTGAAGTGATGCCACCGTTGTTATCCATGGTTATCGCCTGGGCAGCGTCCTTTGCTTTCCTGGTATTTACAGAAGGCAGGGAGAAGAAGAAGGTCAGGATGATGTTGTCACAATATGTATCGCCGGCGGTATTGAAAACCGTGGTTGATAAACATGAGGATTATATCAAGGCGGAGGTTGGTGTCACTGAGTGCGTTACTATTCTGTTTTCCGATATCAGGGGATTTACAACGTTGTCGGAAACCCTGGATGCGCAAAAAGTGGTGCATATGCTGAATTATTATTTTACCGAAATGACGGAGGCAATCTTTGCCTATGACGGAACCATAGATAAGTTTATCGGTGATGCGATCATGGCATTTTGGGGGGCGCCGATAAAAATTGACGATCATGCTGAAAAAAGCGTCTTGGCGGCGCTTGAAATGAACGCACGCCTGGTCAAGGTCAATGACTGGCTGGTAAATCAAGGCGCAGAACCGATCAATACAGGCATTGGTATTCATACAGGCGAGGTTGTTATAGGTAATATTGGGTCCGAGAAAAAGCTCGATTACACGGTAATCGGAGATAATGTGAATCTTGCATCGCGTCTTGAGGGTCTGACAAAAGAATACAATGTACCTATTCTGGTTTCGCAATCTACCTATGATTCGATTCATCAATCCATACCATGCCAGGTCGTGGATCTCGTGCGGGTCAAGGGAAAATCCATACCGATCAAGGTATATGCTCCGATAACAAATCATCATAATAATCAGTCCTTTGATGCCCTTCGGTTGACGAATGTTACAGAGATGGCATTCGCACATTATCTGAAACGTGACTGGAATGCCGCAATCGAGGCCTATTCGACTTTGCCCAATGAGGCCTTGAAGAAAATATTTGTTAACCGTTGCAAACGATATCTTGAAAATGAGCCATCTGTTGACTGGGACGGGGTTTTTACCATGCAAACCAAATAACGTATTAGTTCGATTAACTATCCCTAATTAAAGAATTTTCACCGAATGCCGAATAATTGTCCAGGCTATAAGGATATAGGGTATTTTCAAAAATGTTGCTAAAAGGATTGGGAATATTAGGGATATGGCTGCTGCTGGCATTATTGCCGGTCATCACACAGGCCAGTGAAACGCTTTATGTGCAAAGTGTAAAGGCAAAGCTCTTATCTTCACCTTCTTTTCAGGCCGATACCATTGAAGTGATTTCAAAGGGTGCTGCGATCGAAGTTGTCGAATCCCAGCAAAGATGGATCAAGGTTAACTATCAGGATAAATCCGGTTGGATCAATAAACTTCTTGTTGCGTCCAAACCGCCATTAAATAAAGTTACCCTGCTGGAAGATCAACCCGTCAGTCAGGATGCCAGACGCCGGGCCTCGAGCGTCGCAACCTCTGCCGCCGCACGTGGGCTCAGCGCGGAAGACAGGGCGCGTCTTAATATAAAAAACGAATTTGATTATGCTGCATTATCACAGATGGAATCGTTAATGATTGAAGAATCTGAAGTCTGGGAGTTTTTGAATGAAGGGATTGGAAAGTAATGTACAGGCATTTTATGGCAATTGGTTTTATTGCCATGTTAATGGCATATGCAACCCATAGCTGGGCTGAAGCCGATAGTAAATTTCGCCAAAGAGTTCATCAACAAAGCCAACAGGATTATGGTGAAAATGATATAAAGGCCGAGATTCGCCTGGGCAAGGCGATTTCCGCAAAAATATTTGGAAAATATCCGCGCCTCGATGATCAGGAATTAACCCGTTATGTGACATTAGTAGGCATGTCGCTCGCGCTGCATGGTAACCGCACGGAACTGGAGTATCATTTCGCCGTGTTGGATACAGATCATGTTAATGCCTATTCGGCTCCCGGTGGTTATATTTTTGTAACAAAAGGAGCCTTAGAATTAATGAAGGATGAGGCGGAACTTGCCGCTGTATTGGCGCATGAAATAGCGCATGTGACGGAACGCCATATCGTAAAAGAACTTGGTATCCGCAGCAAAGACGCATCCACGACGGGATCAATCGGGCAACTGTTGGGTGGAGCGGGCGGTTCGGCCAATATCGCATTCTCACAGGTTGTCGAAAAGGCAACACAAATCCTGTTTGAGGCGGGCTTTCATCGACAGGATGAACTCGATGCAGATCGTATTGGCACATTGCTGCTGGCGACAGTAGGCTATGATCCGCTTTCTTTACAGCGTTATCTAAAAAAGGTTCATGCACATAAGGACGAGTATGCGCAATCAATCAATACAACTCATCCTCCGTCTCAGCAAAGAGTGGAAAAACTCGCACAGCTGATACAGGACGAAAAATTAAATAGCGGCGAATACTCTGTTGCTCAATTAAGGTTCGCCGAACGTGTCAACTTCAATTAACATTAATCTTAAGCATTTCGCGTACCAATATTGCGGGGTTATATTAGCAGTACTGCTGTTATGCGGGCAATCGTTGGTATCAGCGGATGAATATCACTATAACAATATTTTGATTGGTGATCGTTCCTCAGGTATGGGCGGCGCTTATACCGCGATATCCGAGGATCCATCGGGACTTTATTACAATCCTGCCGGCATTGTCTATGCAAGTGGAAATAACCTTTCAGGCAGCATGAACAGTTATCATAATACATCCACTACATACAAGGACGTGCTGGGCGGCAATCAGGATTGGGAACGTAAATCATCCAGTATCCTGCCCAATTTTTTCGGGATTATTCAGGCTCTTGGTGAAGGTAAGCTGGGATTTTCATATGCCGTCACCGACGATACCCTCGAAGACCAGGATCAAACATTCACGAATATCCTGACCTCATTGGGTGTTGCGGACACTTTCAAGATTAATTTCAATAATCAGGATACTACCTTTTTATTGGGTCCCTCATATGCGAAGAAAATTGCTGATGATCTATCGATAGGAATTACGCTATATAGTTATTTCCGTGATCAGGAACGTATTTTAAATCTGCTGCTTACGTATCCTTCCGGTGATTATGACTGGACGAATCAATATCTGCATATAAAGGAATTTGGATTAGCGCCTGTGCTGGGAGCCATGTGGTCACCCTTCGATAAAGTCTCTCTTGGCATGACTATACGCAAAACGGTTCTCCTGGATTCGAAGACTACACTCCAGAATATATGCCGTGGAGCTGTGGGAAGTTCATGTTCGAGCGCCACCGTGACGGAGTCAACGGTAACGTCCGATGAAAAATTGCTGTATCCGTTAACGATGTCATTCGGGGCCGCCTATTTTGTCAGCAATGCACTGCTGGTATCAGGTGATTTCAGCTATTATTTTGGGGCCGGGGATGGATTATCAGAAAAGGTTGCAACCTGGAATATGGCGGCCGGTATTGAGTATTACTTGAATCCTGATTGGGCGTTACGCGGCGGATTTTTTACCAACAATGCCAACACCAATGAACTACAAAGCGGTATCACCACCTACAATCAGCCCGAGCATGTCGACTTATATGGCGGAAGTTTCAGTGTCAGTCATTTCAGTAAATCATCATCGATCACACTTGGCGTTAGCCTGAGCATGGGCGATGGCAAGGCGCAGCTCATCAGCAATACGGCAACCCTCCAGGATACCGAGATGTTTAGTTCAACGATATTTATGTCGGCATCCTATTCATATTAAGACTGAAATCCTGCAAATATAACTCGATTAGTAATAACCAAAAAAATACTGTATTGTTATCGGAGGGGGGTTCAGCTGGGGAGGCTGTTATGTCTTTCAGGATGCATCATCATGCCGGCCGGATTTTTTATTTTGTCCTGCCTTTGTTTCTGGCCGGTATTTCAATAAGTACTGCAACAACTGATCCGGATAAGGTTCTTAATAGTACAAATCAGCATCTCGAAAAAGGGGTATTTCTGGTTGCAAGCCGCCGGATTACAGATCCCAGATTCAAACAAACAGTCATTCTGGTTACAGAGATTAACTCTAATGGCGCTATTGGCGTCATTATCAACCGGCCTACGGATATCAATATGGCTGAGATATTTCCAGATAATGAGTCATTAAAAGATAGTGCCGTACACCCGTATATTGGCGGTCCCGTGCGTCCCACATTCCTGTCAGTATTAATAAATACATCCCAAGCACAGGAAGATATGTTGCCTGTGCTTGACGGCGTATTTTTTGGATTGGGAACAGGGTTTGTGATTAATCTGATTTCGGAGATGAAAAAGGAAGACAAGGTCCATGTTTATTTTGGATATGCAGGCTGGGCCGCCGGTCAACTTGAAATGGAGTTGCATCGTGGCGATTGGTATCTTATGAAAGGCGACATTCAGGCAATCTTTGATAAAGATCCGGCGAATATCTGGAGCGAATATATCCAACTCGTTTCCGGCATATGGATCTAAAGATTATTTTAGATCGGCTGATTGTATTACAAATTAGTAATGCTTCAGATTCTATCGGACTACTTAGTAGTCAAAGTTCATTTGATCGGACAATCCACCGATCTGTTAGTTGTCCTGCCATAAGATGAAGACGACCGGCCGCATCAAAACCCGCCTGAGGCGGGTAGCGGTTGCCAAGCGCTTAGGGTGACTTTTCGTTCGGCCGGGCAAAGAAAAGTCACCCGCCCAGAAGGGCCGAATAAAACGTTTGAGTGCCGGATGATGGCGAAATTTACTGTGTTTGAGAGATTAAATTACAAATATTAAAGTGAAATCAATACATTAAACCAGATTGGTAATGTAACCAGGCTCAAAGCAGTAGAAAGTGTCACAGCCGATGCAAAAAACTCTGTATCCAGTTTGAACTGGTCGCATATAACTATACCCAGAACCATACTGGGCATTGCCGCCTCGAGAACGACAGCAACCAGATTGTTTTCAGCAAGTCCGGTTGATCGGGCCAGTATCAGGGCTAACAGCGGCATCAATATCAACTGAATGATAACCACCGGCAGCAATAATGGGAGCATGTGCCATCTAAGTGTTTTTAATTGTAGACTCATCCCCAACGCAATTAACATCAGTGGAACAACCGCAGATGACAGCGAATCGAGCAGCGCCAGAAGCGGCGAAGGTATGGACACCTGATAAAGATTTAAGAAAATAGCGATAATGGCGGCCCAAAGTGCGGGTATTTTGGCAAGCGTTACAAACGGGCTTTCAATGATTCTTGATTCACCATGGGCTTTGGCGATTAGAATCCCTATTGTCAGCAACAGAGGTGTACAAGCAAATAAATCATATTGAATTGCTATACTGCGCGCCCATTTTCCCAGTGTATTTTCCAAAACAGGAAGTCCCAGATAGGTTGCGTTCGGAAAGGTGGCTGCAAGAATCAATGCGCCCGATATCTGTTTGGGTGAGTGGAGCAAACGATAGACTATCCAGCTGATGATTACCCAAACGATGATGTTAGTCGCGGCCACAAATGAAATACGCAAGCTATCGATACCCAAAGGGGCCTGCCATAGAACGATCAATACCAGCGCAGGTAAAAATAGAAAGTAAACGAAATCAGTTAATACCTTACGGCTGATGTTGTTATCGATAGTGCCGGAACCGAATAATTGCCATGCGATCCCGCATGCAATCAATCCTATCATATGTATAAGCGTTTCAATCATTAAGCCATTATTATGAATATGTATGTTTGAACGGCGCCAAAGATATATTGTTTAGCTGATTAGTCAAGAAATAGTATTGTCATGCAATGAGGCATATACTCTAAACGTAATTAATCGTTGTTATAGTTTAGCGGCATAGGAGGTAGTCATGGCAACGCACGAGCATATAGAAATAAAAAAAGGTAAAGGTAAATCCGAAGGACAGGAGATACAGAAATCCGGAGACGAGAATTATCTGAGTCCCTTTGATGAAATAGAACGGGCATTTGATGATTACTTGGGCCGTAGCTGGATGCGGCCGTTTCGCTTTGAATGGCCATCGTGGTCCGAAAGAACACCCGCATTCGAACTTAAGACGCCACGGATCGACGTTATTGATCAGGATGAGCAGATCGTTGTACATGCTGAAGTTCCTGGTATCAACAAGGATGATCTTGAAGTTACCCTGAGCAATAATATGTTGACTATTCATGGCAAAACCGAGAAAAAAACTGAAAAAAAGAAAGGTGATTATATCCGCCGCGAAATCAGTTCAGGAGAAGTTTCACGTACGATTGTTTTGCCGGCCGATGTTGATGAAACCAGGGCCAAAGCAAGCTTCAAGGACGGTATGTTGGAGCTGACTTTACCGAAGATAGCAAAATCAA
>Ga0214472_10002065_pt1 | contig 21811 bp, 22 predicted proteins | sample RVTome_6_FD_207662 | JGI IMG/M metagenome (GOLD analysis project Ga0214472, IMG submission 207662) | Soil microbial communities from uranium-contaminated site in the Upper Colorado River Basin, Wyoming, United States - RVT140D175 | ecosystem: Environmental > Terrestrial > Soil > Contaminated >...
GTGCGTGCCGCGCGCCACGTGCTCGCGCTCGACGTGCACCCGCACCCGGAGCGGCACGGCTTGCGTCGCGGCGGGACCGACCTCGGCGCGCGTCGGGCCGGCGATGTGGATCTCTTCCAGCCCGGCCACGCGGATCTCGTAGGTGCGCGGCTTCTCGGTGGTGTTCATGATCTGCAGCCGGTACACGTTCTCGATCTCGCCGTCGCCCACCTCGCGCGAGATCGCCGCGCGGTCGCGGATCACGTCGACCTTCAGCGGCACGCGATGCCACAGGCTCACGCCCGCGGCGACGATGATCGTCCACAGGATCGCGGTGTACACCAGCACGCGCGGGCGGAAGGCGCGCTTGAACATCTGCGCGCGCGTGAGCTTGTTCTCCATCGCGTTGGTGGTGGAGTAGCGGATGAGGCCCTTCGGAAAGCCCACCTTCTCCATCACCTTGTCGCAGCCGTCGATGCACGCGGCGCAGCCGATGCACTCGTACTGCAGGCCGTCGCGGATGTCGATGCCGGTAGGGCACACCTGCACGCAGATGCTGCAGTCCACGCAATGGCCCTTGCCGGGCCCCTTGCCGCGCGGCTCCCCTCGTTCCCGATCGTAGGTGATGACGAGCGTGTCCTTGTCGAACATGGCGCTCTGGAAGCGCGCGTAGGGGCACATGTACTTGCACACCTGCTCGCGCATCCAGCCGGCGTTGCCGTAGGTGGCGAAGCCGTAGAACAGCACCCAGAACGTCTCCCACGGCCCCGTGGAGAAGGACCCCACCGCGTCCCACAGCTCGCGGATCGGCGTGAAATAGCCCACGAACGTGAACCCGGTCCACAGGGCGATGCCGATCCAGGCGCCGTGCTTGGCGGCCTTGAGCGCGATCTTCCGCGGCGTGAGCGGCGCGGCGTCCAGCTTCATGCGCGCCATGCGGTCGCCCTCGATTCTCTCCTCCACCCACAGGAAGATCTCGGTGTACACGGTCTGCGGGCAGGCGTAGCCGCACCACAGACGCCCGGCGACCGCGGTGAACAGGAACAGGGAAAGCGCCGAGATGATGAGCAGGACCGTGAGGTAGATGATGTCCTGCGGGAAGAACACCAGCCCGAAGATGTAGAACTTGCGCTGCGCGATGTCGAACAGCACCGCCTGGCGCTCGTTCCACGGCAGCCAGGCGAGGCCGTAGAACAAGAGCTGCGTCGCCCACACCAGCGCCCAGCGCCAGCCGGCGAACCAGCCGTGCACCGCGCGCGGGTGGATGGTCTTGCGGACCTCGTAGAGGGCCTGCTCGACGACTTGCGCGGGCGCGCCGTCCGTTCTCACTTCGGCGACAGCGACAGCACGTAGGCGGCGAGCAGCTGGATCCTCGCTTCGCCGAGCAGATCCTTGTGCGCCGGCATCTGGCTGGTGCGGCCGCGGGTGATGGTCTCGAGGATCACGGGCTCGGCGGCGCTGTAGAGCCAGGTCCCGTCGGTGAGATTGGGAGCGCCGAGCGCCGGGTTGCCCTTGCCCTCGGCGCCGTGGCACACGGCGCAGTTCTGCGCAAAGAGCGGCTGGCCGCGCGCCGCGCGGATGCTGTCGTGCGCCAGGCCGGAAAGCGACATGACGTAGTGGGCGGAGTCCTTCGCGCCTTGCTCGCCGAGCGCCGGGCCCATCGGCGGCATCACGCCCGTGCGGCCCTCGGTGATCGTGGTCCTGATGGCCTCGGGCGTGCCGCCCCAGAGCCAGTCGCGGTCCGTGAGGTTGGGAAAGCCGCGCGAGCCGGCGCCGTCCGAGGCGTGGCACTGCGCGCAGTTGTTGAGGAACAGCTTCTGCCCGATGGCGAGCGCCGCCGGCTCGCGCGCCAGCTCCTGCACGTCCGTCTTCGCGTAGCGCTCGTAGAGCGGCCCGAACTTCCCCTCGTGGCGCGCGCTCTCCTGCTCGAGCTGCCCGACCTGCGACCACTTCCACATGCCGGCGTAGCTGCCCAGCCCGGGATAGAGCACCAGGTAGACCAGGCTGAATACGATCGTGATCCAGAACAGCCACATCCACCAGCGCGGCAGCGGGTTGTTGTACTCGCCCAGGTCCTCGTCCCAGGTGTGGCCCGTGGTCTCGGCCTCGCCGCCGGCGACGCGGCGCCTGCTCTGCGCCACCAGCAGCACGCCGCAGGCGAGGATCGAGACGAGGGTGATGATCGAGATGTAAAGGTCCCAGAAGCTGCTGGTGAACTCGTTCATTGGTCGTGTTCCTCGAGAACGCTGCGCCCGGCGTCTTCCAGGCGCTTCTTGCGCGCGGGCGAGTAGGCCCACCAGACGATGCCGAGGAAGGCCGCCAGGGCCGCCACGGTCACGAGGCTGCGGATGAGGTTGATGTCCATTGCCTCGCTCCTCTACTTCGCCGCGCCCGCGCGGCCCGCGGTGCCGAGCACCTGCAGGTAGGCGATGAGCGCGTCCATCTCGGTCTTGCCCTTCAGGTCCTCGGGCCCCCTGGCGATTTCCTCGTCGGCGTAGGGCACGCCGAGCGTGCGCAGCGCGCGCATCTTGGCGCCGATGTCCTCGGCATTGGCGGCATCGCGCGCGAGCCACGGGTACGCCGGCATGTTCGACTCGGGCACCAGGTCCCTCGGGTTCAGGAGGTGCAGGCGGTGCCACTCGTCGGAGTAGCGCCCGCCTACGCGGTGCAGGTCGGGGCCGGTGCGCTTCGAGCCCCACTGGAACGGCCGGTCGTAGACGAATTCGCCCGCCACCGAGTAGCGCCCGTAGCGCTCCACTTCGGCGCGAAACGGCCGCACCATCTGCGAGTGGCAGTTGTAGCAGCCCTCGCGCACGTAGACGTCGCGGCCGGTGAGCTGCAGCGGCGTGTAGGGCTTGAGGCCCGCCACCGGCTCGGTGACCGACTTCTGGAAGTAAAGCGGCACGATCTCCACCAGGCCGCCGACCGCCACCACCAGGATGACCAGGATGATGAACAGCGCCTGGTTGCGTTCGATCATGTCGTGCGTGAGTTTCATGTGGCAGTCCTCCCCATCAGCCCGCGACCCGCGAAGATCAGCACCAGGATCGCGGCAACCCCCGCGGCGATCAGCCCGAAATCCTCCCGCACCCCGAGCAGCAGCGCGGCGCTGCCGCCGATCGCCGACCAGATCACGGGGATGACGAACAGCCACGCCGGCGCCGCGGGCCGCGCCAGCAGCAGGATGCCGAGCGTGAAGATCGTCGTGGGACAGGGTGCGACGCCGAACACCGCGGACGCCGGGTAAACATGGCCGAAGGTCCATCCCAACAGGGGGTAGACGATCATCGCGTAAGCCACGGCGATCACGGCGACCACCGTAACCGCATCGGCGCGCATCGAGAACCGCAGGCGGCGCGCGCCGAATCCGACCCAGGCGATGAGCGCGCCCTGCGCGACGAACAATGCACCGAAGGCGATCGCGGCGCGATTGATCTCGCTGAAGTACATGAGGTGATACCCGATCCCGTTCAACAGCCACATCGCCGTCAGCACCGCGGCCACAACGACGCCGGCGTAGCGGCTGCGGGAGGCGATGAGACCGACGACGGCAACTCCGCCCAGGTACGTCAGCACCTGGCTGGGCCAGATCGCCTCGTTGTACAGCTCGAATACTTTCAGGAACTCCGCGATCGTGAACGGCAGCGTCATCGGGATGCTCCTGGTCTCAGGCGTGCGCCATGGCCGGCACCGGGATCGGCGCCTCGACGGATTTCCCGGCGCCCACGGTCTTCGCCACGTTGTAGGCCATGATCAGCATGCCGCCGAAGTACAGCAGCCCGCCGAGGAGCCGGATGGCGTAGAAGGGATAGGTGGCTTTCACGCTCTCCACGAACGTGTAGGTGAGCGTGCCATCCTCGCTCACCGCGCGCCACATCAGGCCCTGCATCACGCCGGCGATCCACATGGCGGCGATGTAGAGCACGATGCCGATGGTGGCGATCCAGAAGTGCGCGTTGATCAGGCGCACGCTGTACATCTCGGCGCGGCCGAAGAGGCGCGGGATGAGGTAGTACATCGCGCCCATGGAGACCAGCCCCACCCAGCCGAGCGCGCCGCTGTGCACGTGGCCGATGGTCCAGTCGGTGTAGTGCGAGAGCGCGTTCACCGTCTTGATGGACATCATCGGCCCCTCGAACGTGCTCATGCCGTAGAAGGAGAGCGAGACGATGAGGAACTTGAGGATCGGGTCGGTGCGCAGCTTGTGCCACGCCCCGCTCAAAGTCATGATGCCGTTGACCATCCCGCCCCAGGAGGGCGCGAGCAGGATGAGCGAAAAGACCATGCCGAGGGACTGCGCCCAGTCGGGCAGCGCCGTGTAGTGCAGGTGGTGGGGGCCCGCCCACATGTAGGTGAAGATGAGCGCCCAGAAGTGCACCACTGACAGGCGGTACGAATAGATCGGCCGCCCCGCCTGCTTGGGGATGAAGTAGTACATCATCCCGAGAAAGCCGGCGGTGAGGAAAAAGCCCACCGCGTTGTGCCCGTACCACCACTGCACCATCGCGTCCTGCGCCCCGGCGTAGGCCGAGTAGGACTTCCAGAAGGTCGCCGGCATCGCCGCGCTGTTGACGATGTGCAGCAGCGCCACGGTGAGGATGAAGGCGCCGAAGAACCAGTTGGCGACGTAGATGTGCGGGACCTTGCGCTTCCAGATCGTGCCGAAGAAGACGACGGCGTAGGCCACCCACACCAGCGCGATGAGGATGTCGATCGGCCACTCGAGCTCGGCGTACTCCTTGGAGCTGGTGATGCCGAGCGGCAGCGTGATCGCCGCAAGGACGATCACCGCCTGCCAGCCCCAGAAGGTGAAGGCCGCGAGCCCGTCGGAGAAGATGCGCGCGTGGCAGGTGCGCTGCACGACGTAGTAGGAGGTGGCGAAGAGCGCCGAGCCGCCGAAGGCGAAGATCACGGCGTTGGTGTGCAGGGGGCGCAGGCGGCCGTAGGAGAGCCAGGGAATGCCGAGGTTCAGCTCCGGCCACAGCAGCTGCGCGGCGATGATCACGCCGACCAGCATCCCCACCACGCCCCAGACGACGGTCATGATCGAGAACTGCCTGACCACCTTGTAGTTGTACGTCGTTTCGCTCTTCATGCAGGCGGGCTCCCCGGAGGCATACCCGGCGAATGCTAGACAGCGGGGAAAACCGCCCTTTGACCTGCGTCAAATCGGCGGGCCGATAGCCGAGAAGAATGCTCGGGATTGGATCAATCAACTTCACAAGGGGGCGCGGCGCGCGCTCTAATACGCGCACAACTCGCCCAGGAGCCCCGAGATGGCACAAAAACAGCCTTTCCTCACCGACATCAAGACGCTGCGCGCGCGTGCGCGCAAGCACATCGAGCAGGGCGCGATCACCGAGACCTACCGCGCCGACCGCAAGACCGTCATCAAGCTCCTGAACGAGGCGCTCGCCACCGAGATCGTGTGCGTGCTCCGGTACCGGCGCCATCACTTCATGGCGGCCGGCATCAACGCGGACTCGGTGGCGGCCGAGTTCCTGGTGCACGCCAACGAGGAGCAGCAGCACGCCGACCAGATCGCGGCGCGCATCGTGCAGCTGCAGGGCGAACCCGACTTCAACCCGGAGGGCCTGCTCTCGCGCAGCCACGCCGAGTACGTCGAGGGCGAGGGCCTGATCGACATGATCAAGGAAGACCTCGTCGCCGAAAGGATCGCCATCGACAGCTACCGCGAGATGATCGAGTACATCGGCGACAAGGACACCACCACCACGCGCATGATGGAAGGCATCCTCGCCATGGAGGAGGAGCATGCCGACGACCTGGTCGGCATGCTCGAAGAGCTGAAGAGCTAGATTCGCGGATCAGGAGGAATGGCCGATGTCACCCGGCCTGGTTCGCCGTATTGCCGTCGCTTTCCTGATCGCCGCGACGCTGTCGAGCGCGCTTCTCGGCATTCGCACCCATCGCTCGGGCCTCTTGCTGCACTCGGCGTACGCGGCAGGCTCCCCGATGACGAGCAGCATCCGGCCATGGATGACGCTTGAGTACGTCGCCGCCGCGTATCGGGTACCGGAAGCAGCCTTGCTCGAGCGCCTTGGACTGGCGCCGAGCATCGACCCCCGCACGAGCCTGAGATCGCTCGCGCGGCAGCAGGGCGGGTCGCTGCTCGAATACGTTCAGCGCGTCCAGCGCGCAATTGCCGGCATCGCGCCCAGTGTCCGCTCGGACAGTGCAGGCAAGGCGTCGAATTGGCTTGTGGCGATCGGCGATGCCTTTCTTGCCGCCGTCCTGACCTACGGTTACCCCGCGCTCGCCCTGATGATCTTCCTGGGTTCCTTCGGCCTGCCCCTGCCCCACGGCATCGCCGTGACGGTTGCGGGTTCGCTGGCCGCCCAGGGAAAAATCGACTGGCTGTGGGCCGGCGCAGCTACGGCGGTCGCCTCGGTTCTCGCTGACATGGTCGGCTACGGTCTGGGCCGCCTGCTCGATCGCGAAGTGCTCGAGCGGCGCGGACGCTGGCTCGGCTACACGCGCGAGCGCGCGCTTCGCGTCAAGCGGCTCTTCGAGCAATGGGGCTTCTGGACCGTGCTGCTCACGCGCACCTTCGTTTCGTATCTCAGCCCCGCAGTCAACTTGCTGGCCGGCGCCGCCGGCTATCGATTGACGGCGTTCCTCGCGTTGACGCTGCTCGGGCGTCTGCTATGGACGTCGGCCTACCTGGGACTCGGCTACGCGATCGGCTCGGACCCGGAAGCGGCCTCCGGTTTTCTCGCGAATCTGAGCGGCCTGCTGGTATTGCTGGCGCTGCTTGCCGCATCCTGGCTGGTCGCGTCGGGACGCGCGCGCCTGCCGATCAGAAATAGTAACGCAGCCTGAGCTCGTAGCGCGCGTCGACCGGCTTTTCGCCGAACTCGGTCAGCCGCTCGCCGCGGTTGTAGGCCGCGCGCAGGCGCAGCTCCACGTTGCCGAAGCCCGTGTACAGCAGCTCGCCGATGAGCGAATAGCTGCGGTCGTCGAGGTTCGCGATGACGGTGGCGCTCGGCGTGAAGTAGAGGATGTCGAACGGTTCCTTCTGGCTCGCGCGCACGTAGAGGTAGTTGCGCATCGGGTTCGGGCGGCCGACGGGACGCGCGCGATACTGCGCCTCGGTCAGGCCCGCGCCGTTGCGGTAGACCTCCACGATCCAGGTCGTGTCGCGCTCGGTGAGGTAGCGCAGCCCCAGGAGATAGCTCGTGGACGCGGGCTCGCTCACGCGCGCCCACTCGCCGTGCACTTCGAGGTTGGTGCCGAAATTGCGTGAAAAGTCGACACCGTAGCGCGCGCTGCGGCTGCCCTCCCCCAGCCACAGGAAGTCGATGTCGGTGTCGCGGTAAAGGAGCGAAAGCTTCCCCGCCGGGTTCCAGTGGTCCTCGGCGCCGAAGTCGCCGTTCAGGTCGGATTGAGTCGGCACGACGAGCGGCGTGAACGAATAGTTCTGCAGCGCGCCGCCGGGGCTGCGCACGAAGCTGCCGGCGAGCGCGAAGAAGCCCTCGCGCGCGAGCTCCGGGTCCTCGGGGTCCTTCGGCCGCTCGAGAAACGCCACCGGGCTCCAGGCGTAGCCCTTGCCCCAGCGCTGCGTCTTCTTGCCCGCCTCCCAGCTCGCGCCGGGCGAGGCCTGCCAGGAAAGGTAGGCCTCGTAGAACTTCGCTTCGCTGCTCGAGCCGCGCAGGTCGTTCACATGCTCGGTGTGCGCCAGGAACTGGGCGCGCAGCGCATCGCGCCGGAAAACGCCCGAGAGTTCCGCGGCGGCGATGCCGCGGTCGTTGTACTGGTCGGTGACGCCGGGAAACTGCAGCGGAAGAAGCGGCGAGAGATGGTCGAGCCTCTGGCGCTCGCCGCTCGCCTGCAGGAAGCCGCCGAGCTCGTAGGGCTTCTTCTCGAACTGCGAGGCGTCGAAGCTGAACTGCTGATCGCTCTGCGCGAGCGCCGCGCCCGCGAGGCAGGCACCGGCGAGCGCCGCGGCGAGGCGCACGGGCTAGCGCAGCTCGCCCGCGCGCGGCAGGTAGTCGAGCGTGAAGACTTCGTCGGACAGCGCGCGCGACTTGATGCTGCCGTAGAGCATCACCGACTTGTAGTCCTTGTACAGCGGGCTGTCGGTCTCCATCGTCGCCGGGCGCCGTAGCCCCCCGCCGAAGTCCTTGATGTCCTTGAAGCGCAGCGTCTTGATGAGCAGGCCGCTCGCCGCGTAGGCCTCGATCTCGGTCGGCGTGAGACTCGCGCGGTCGACGCGCATCTTCAGGCGGTCGTAGGCCACCGCGCCGCTCTTCGCCTTGAGCTCCAGCAGGTAGGCCTTCGGCTCCTCGGCGGCCTTCTCCACGCTGTACTCGACGCTGTAGTCGAGATTGAGAATGTCGGCGTTGTTGAACACGCCGCCCACCACCGATTGGAGACTCGTGATGCGGATCGGCTTCCCCACGTTCGGGATGTAGAGCCACATGTTGTCGCCGAGGCGCAGCGTGGCGCGGCCCTTCTCGCTTGGCGGGTCGAGAAACAGCGCCACCATCTTGTCGCGCCCCTTCTTCACCGTGAACAGCACGAACTCCTTCTTGCGGCCGTCGGGCTCGATGTTGATGAGCTTGCGGTACATCTCGTAGGACTCGGGATTGAGCTTGCGGTCCACCTGGCGCAGGATGGCATCGCCGTCGAGGGCGAGCGCCACGGGCGAGGCGACGAGCAGCAGCGCGAGGACGAGGGCTCTAGACATGTCTCAGGGCGGTGATGGGATCCATGCGCGCCGCCTTCCACGCGGGCTGCAGGCTGGCGAGGATCGCCATGACGATGACGATGGCGCCGATGAGGAGCGCATCGGCGCCGGCGAGCGAGGGCGCGAGCACGAGCTGCTGCTCGCGCCCGAAAGCGAATTGCACCGGCCAGACGTTGAGCGCGTAGACGAGCGCGAGGCTCAGGGCCACGCCGATCGCGGTGCCCACGACGCCGAGCAGCGCGCCCTCGGCGAGGAACAGCGCCAGGATGCGCCGCGGCGGCGTGCCGATGGCCGAGATCATGCCGATCTCGCGGATGCGCTCGTACACCGCCATGATCATCACGTTCATCACCGCGATCAGCACGATGCCGACCAGCATGACGCGGATGAAGAGGTCCAGAAGATCGATCATGCGCGCGATGTTGGCGAAGGGCGAGAGCTGGTCCCAGCCGTGCACTTCCAGCGCGCCCGCACCGGCGAGCGCCGCGGCGATGCGCGCCTTCGCCGCCGGCAGCGCGCCGAGGTCCTTCAGGCGCACGGCGATCTCGCTCACCTCGGCCTCGGTCATGCGCAGCAGCGCGCGCGCGTCCTCGAGGTGCACGTAGCCGTCGCGCCCGCCCGGGCCGGTCACGTCGCCGAGCACGCCCTGCACCACGAAGGTCTGGCCGTTCACCGAGCCGTCGAGGTTGGTCGCCACCAGCACCACGGTGTCGCCCGGCTTGATCTTCATACCGCGCGCGATGATCTCGGGGATGAGCACCTTGCCGCGCTCGAGCAGGCCGTTCGCGACGCTGCCCTGCACGAGGCGCCCGGCGAGCATCGGCATCGCGGCGGCCTCGCGCTCCGGCAGCACCCCGTTCAGGCGGATCGAGGTAGTCTCGGTGAAATTGCTGAACATGGATCCGAACTTGAGGCGCGGCGACCAGGCGACGACCGCGTCGTCGCCCTCGAGCGCCTTCTCGGCCTGCGCCACCGCCGCCGGCTTCATGTTCAGGTTGAGCGGCAGGTTGTCGATCGAGGCGACGTAGCCGCGGCGGTGCACTTGCAGGTGGCCGAGCATCGAGTCGGTGATCTGGCCGACGATCAGGCTCTTGAAGGAGCCCGATACGGCGATGAAGAGCAGCACCGCCACCACGCCGAGGATGACGAGGCCCGAAGTGAGCAGCGTGCGCCGCCAGTAGCGGGCGAGGTTGCGCGCGGCGAGCTTGAGGATCTTAGCCATGGGCCTTCGCGCCGCTGTTGTTCACCAGCCGGCCGTCCTCGAGCGTGAGCACCACCTCGGCCTCGCCCACGATCTTCGGATCGTGCGTCGAGAAGACGAACGTGGTGCCCTGCTCGTCGCGCATCTTCTTCATCAACTCGAGGATGCGGTAGGCGGTGTCGTGATCGAGGTTCGCCGTTGGCTCGTCGGCGAGCACGAGCTTCGCTTTGGTGGCGAGCGCGCGCGCCACCGCCACGCGCTGTTTCTGCCCGCCCGAGAGCTGGTCGGGGCGCTTGTCGGCCTGCTCCGCCATGCCCACCGCTTCGAGCAGCTCCATGACGCGCGCGCGGCGCTCGGCCGCCGGCCGGTTCTGCACCATGAGCAGCGGGTACTCGATGTTCTCCGCCGCCGAGAGCACGGGGATGAGGTTGAAGTCCTGGAAGATGAAGCCGAGGTTCGCGCCGCGGAAATCCGCCGCCGCGCGCCGGTCGAGGCTGGCGACGTTGGTGCCGAGCACCTGGAGCGTACCCGCGCTCGGGTGATCGAGGCAGCCCACCATGTTGAGCAGCGTGCTCTTGCCGCTGCCCGAAGGCCCCACGAAGGCGACCAGCGACCCGCCGCCGATGGCGAAGCTCGCCTCGCGCACGGCGGGAACGGCCACCGCGCCGGCCTGGTAGGTCTTGCTGAGCTTGTCTGCGACGACGACGTTCATGGACGGGCTATGCTAAGGCCGCCGGGGCCCCGACAATTGATCCATGTCAATCCCTCGCCCCCTCGTAGGCACACTGCTCGCGGCCCTGGCCCTGCTGCTCGGCGCCGGCTGTTCGTCGGCTCGGTACGAGGTCGCGCGGCCCGTCTCGCACGCCCTGGAGCGGCCCGAGGAGACCACTCTCGGGCGTACCCACGCCGCGCAGCTGGCGGCGACGCCCGGGCAGTCCGGCTTTCACCTGCTGGTTTCCGGGCAGGAAGCGTTCCTCGCGCGCGCGGCGATGGCGGAAGCGGCGGAGCGCACGCTCGACCTGCAGTACTACATCGTGGGCGAGGACGCGACCGCGACGCTGCTGCTGCAACGGGCGCTGCGCGCAGCGCAGCGCGGCGTGCGCGTGCGCCTGCTGATCGACGACCTGTACGCGGTCGGCCGGGACTTCGATCTGGCCACCCTGGCGGCGCAGCCGAACGTCGAGGTGAGGCTGTTCAATCCCTTCCTGCGGCGCGGCCCGCTGGGCCTGTCGCGGCTGCTCGAATACCTGGGCGACAGCACGCGCCTGAACCGGCGCATGCACAACAAGCTGTGGATCGCCGACAACGCGCTCGCCGTCATCGGCGGGCGCAACCTCGGCGACGCCTACTTCGACGTGCGCGAGGAGAGCAAGTTCGCGGATCTCGACCTGCTCGCCGGCGGGCCGGTCGTCGCCGGGATCTCGCGCAGCTTCGACGCCTACTGGAACAGCGAATGGGCGGTGCCGATCGGGGCGTTCCTGGGCGAGCCGCCGGCCAGCGCGCAACTGCAGCAGCTGCTATCGCGGATGGACGCGCGCGCCGAAAAATTCCGCGCATCGGACTACGCCGAGACGCTGCGCGCGACGGACCTCGGGCGGTTGCTGCGCGCCGGCGGACTGCCGCTCGCCCCGGCTCGCGCGAGCGCCCTCTTCGACGATCCCACGAAGCCGCAGGACGGGTCGGACGGGTCCCAGGGCAGGATCCTCTCCGCCCTCCGCGGCGCCGTCGAGGCCGCGCAGCGGGAAGTGATCCTGATCTCGCCCTATTTCATTCCGAGCGAGCGCGGCGTGGGCGTGCTGTGCGGGCTCGCGTCGCGGCGGGTGGGCGTGAAAGTCCTCACCAATTCCCTGGCGTCCACGGACGTCCCTGTCGTGCACGCGGGTTATGCGCGCTACCGGCCCCGGCTGCTCGCCTGCGGCGTGCAGCTTTACGAGCGGCGCCCGGGCGAGGGCTCTGCGCGAAGCGTCCGCGCGCGGCTGTCGTCGGGGGCGAGCCTGCATGCCAAGGCGGCCGTGGTGGACCGCAAGTGGGTGCTCCTCGGCTCCATGAATCTCGATCCCCGCTCACGGCTTTCGAATACCGAGGTCGCCGTATCGGTCGAGAGCGCGGCGCTGGGCGCGCAGCTCGGCGAGCTGTTCGACGAGGCCGCGGCGCCGGACCAGGCGTTCCGCGTCGCGCTGGCCGAAGCCGGCAAGGAGCGCTCGCCGCTCGTCTGGACCGGCGACGAGAACGGCAAGCCCGTGAGCTTCACGAGCGAGCCGATGGCCGGCTGGTGGCGGCGAATCGTCTCGGCGCTGCTGGGCGCGCTCGCGCCGGAGGAAATGCTCTGACCCCGGCGCAAACGCCGTTCAATGGCGGTGCCCGCCGGAGTGACCCGCGCCGCCGTAGCCGCGCAGCTCTACGTACGACGCGACCTGCTCCGCGGTCAGGATATCGGTCTGCGCGAGGTGCGCTTCGAGGTGCACGCGGCGCAGCTCACCCTGCAGCCTGGAGATTTCGGCGAGGCTCGGTTCGAGCGTGGCGCTTGATATCTGGCGCGAGGCGAACAGCCGGTCGAGCTCGGCCTCGCGCTCGACCAGCGCCTTGCCGAGCGCGCGCGCCCGCGCCTCCATGGCGTCGAATACTAATTGGGTACGCGTTTTCTGCTCCGCCGACAGGCCGAGCCGGTCCGAGAGCTCAAGCACGTGCGCCGGGCCCGGGTAGCGGTTGAGCTCGGCCGACTTGGCGAGCCCCATGCCGCGCCCGGCCAGAAGGTCCTGCACGTCCTTGCCGGAAAGCGCCTTGATCTCGCGGTGCTGCTCGCCCGCGTACGGCGAGGGCGCGGGTTCGGCGGCAAGCGCAACGGGTGCGGCGCCCAGCAGGCAAAGCAGAATCGCTGCGACGGTCATTCTGGCCATGAATTTCTCCTATCTCGTCTGGGCGGCGCGCATCATCGCGGCCATGCCGTCGCGGGCCAGCTCGCTGACTTCTACGGCGTGCTCCTGGAGCGCCGCCACGACCTTCGCATCGTCGGAGGTCTGCGTGACAGTCACCCCTTTCGCGGTCGGCTCGACCGCCGTTCGGATCTTGTCCTTGTTCTCGAACAGGACGGGAATCGTAGGGCTGAACAGGTTGAACTCGCGTCCCTCCTCGAGCCGGTTCGCCATGCTCGCGACATGCGCCTTTATGGCTTGCGCCACCTGAGGGTCGTCGGACTCGGTGACGGTGCGGATGCCGTTCGGCAGCTTGGTCACCTTGCGCTCGATGCGCTCGTGGCTGCCGAGCATCTCGTGCACCAGGCCCATGTCGGCGCGGAACGCCTCATCGTGCATGCCGCCGGCCATCGGGCCGCGCATCATTCCAGGCCCCATCCCGCGCATCATCCCGGGTCCCATTTCGGGCCCCATCCCCTGCCCCATCCCGCCGGGGTGGGCGAGTGCGGCGGCGACCGCTGCGCCGAGCCCGAGCGACGCTACTATGGCGACGGCAATCTTGGTTGAACGTTTCATGATCGATCTCCAGGTGAGAAGGCGGAAAAAGCGGTGGGGCGGGTTCGCCGCCCCACCAAGCTCGCTTCCGTTGACGAGTCCGTTACTTGGTTTCCGGCCCGAAGTGCGGTCCGAACCCCGCCCGCGGCCCGTGAGGCTGGGGCAGCGTGATGCCTTTCTCTTTGGCACGCTTTTGCATCTCGGTGCGATTCGCTTCCACCAGTTTCTGGCGTTCTTCCGGCGTCTTCGCGTTGCGCATCTTCTCCTGCAATGCGCTGCGCTCTTCGGGGGTCATCAGCTGCTGACCGCCCATCGGGCCGTGCTGCATGCCTGCCATCGGGCCATGCATGCCCATTGCGCCGCCCATCTGGCCGGGTTGGGCGATGACGGCGACTGCGGCGAGGCCCAGCACGGCCGCTGCGCCAATTGCGATCTTGCGTGAGAATTTCATGTTCGATCTCCTGTTCGAGTGTTGACGACGATTGGATGTGTCTGTGCTGACCACGGCGCCCATTGGACGCGCAAGGTGTAAGCGGCGCATTGCAGGAAGGCCGCGTTTTGTATCGCAGTCTTGCAGCGCCCGCCGGCGTTACATGGCGTTACAAAATTCCGGCACGGCGGGCGCGGCGACGGCAAACTGAGCGCCATGGCCAAGCAGGACCACATCCTGGTGGTGGACGACGACGCGGAGACGCGCGCGCTGCTGCAGGAATACTTCGGCAAGAACGGCTTTCGCGTCTCGGCGGCGGCGGACGGCAAGGGCATGCGCGCGGCGATGAACGCCGCGAATCCCGACGTGGTGGTGCTGGACCTGATGCTGCCGGGCGAGGACGGCCTGAGCCTGTGCCGGGACCTGCGCGCGCGCGGCAACGTGCCGGTCATCATGCTGACCGCGCGCGGCGAGGAGACCGACCGCATCGTCGGGCTCGAGCTCGGGGCCGACGACTACGTTCCCAAGCCGTTCAACCCGAGGGAGCTGCTCGCGCGCGTGAAGAGCGTGCTGCGGCGCGCGCGCTCGCTGCCGGAGAACCTCGAGCCGGATGCCGCGTCCGCTTTCCGCTTCGCCGGCTGGACGCTCGACGTCGCCACGCGCAACCTGACCGCGCCCGACGGCGTGGTGGTGCCCCTGAGCGGCACCGAATTCGGCCTGCTGCGCGCTTTCCTCGCCCACCCGAACCGCGTCCTGTCGCGCGAGCAGCTCCTCGACCTGATGCTGTCGCGCGACGCGGGACCCTTCGACCGCGCGATCGACGTGCAGGTGAGCCGCTTGCGCCACCGCCTGCGCGACGACGCGCGGGAGCCCGAGATCATCAAGACCGTGCGCGGCCAGGGCTACGTGCTCGCCGCGCGCGTCGAGGTTCTCTGATGCGGCTGCTGCCGCGCTCGCTGTTCGGCCGGCTGGTGCTGGTGCTGCTCCCGGTGCTGGTCGTCGCCCAGCTCGTCGGCTTCGCCCTGCACATGCACGAGCGCGGCGAGGCGCTCTCGCAGGCGAGCGGCCTGCAGTCCGCGCAGCGCATCGCGGGCATGGTCGGGCTGCTCGATTCGCTGGACGCGCCCGAGCGTCGCAACGTCGTTCAGGTTCTCAGCTCGCCGGCGCTCAGCGTCACGCTGGAGCGGGCCGCGCTCTCCGCGGCGGAAGAACAGCAGACTGCCCGAGCCGCGCTGTTCGCGGCGATGCTGCGCCGCTTCCTCGGCGACGGCCGGCCGGTTGCGGTCAGCGTGACCGACGCCGCGCCCTCCGAGCCAGCGCCGATGCGCCCGTTCCGCGGGCCCGGGATGCACGGCGGCTGGGCGCCGCCGATGGCCGCGGCGCATTACCTCGGTCAGCCCGGCCTGTCGTTCGTCGCCCAGGTGCGCTTGCGGGACGGCGCGCTCGCCACCTTCGAGTCGCGGCTGCCCGAGCAGACCGCGAGCTGGCCCTATCGGCTGCTGCTCAGCATCGCCGTGCTGCTCGCCGCGGTCATCGCGGTGTCGCTGGTGGCGGTGCGCTGGGTGACGCGCCCCCTGAGGACGCTCGCCGACACCGCCGAGGAGCTGGGCCGGAACATCCACCGGCCCGCGCTCGCGGAACTCGGCCCCAACGAGGTGGCGCGCGCGGCGCGCGCCCTGAACACGATGCAGTCGAGGCTGATCGCCTACCTCGACGACCGCACCCGGGTGCTCGCGGCCATGTCGCACGACCTGAAGACGCCGATCACGCGCCTGCGCCTGCGCGCCGAGCTGCTCGAGGATTCCGCGCTGAAGACGAAGATCGCCGCGGACCTCGAGGAGACGCAGTCGATGGTCGACGCGGCGCTCGACTACCTGCGCGGCGCGGCGCGCGACGAGGCGGAAAAGCCGGTCGACATCGCGGCGCTCCTGGAGAGCTTGCAGGCAGACATGCAGGTCTTGGGTGGCGAGGTGACGATCGAGGGCGCGGCGGCAAAGCCGCTCAGGGCGAAGCCGCAAGCGCTCAAGCGCTGCGTGTGGAACCTCCTCGACAACGCGGTCAAGTACGGCGCTCGGGCGCGCGTCGCCGTGGACGACGACGATCGGCGCTTGCGGATCCGCGTCCTGGACGAAGGCCCCGGGATTCCGGCCGCCGAGATGCAGAAGGTGTTCGAGCCCTTCTACCGCGTAGAGAGCTCGCGCAACCGCGCAACCGGCGGTACGGGCCTTGGCCTGAGCATCGCCAAAGGCATCGCCGAGGACCACGGCGGCAGTCTCGAACTGGCCAACCGCGCCGAAGGCGGCCTCGAGGCGACGCTGGTCCTGTATAGGGACAGTCCCCATTTTTTCGCATAGCGAAATAATGGGGACTGTCCCTATTTATCGTCGTCCATGAGGACGTCGTGCGCCGGGCGCTCGAGGTCGTCGAACTGCCCGCCTTCGAGGGCGCGCCAGAACACCCAGCCGATCAGGAATACGAGAGCGACCGAGAGGGGGACGAGGAGGTAGAGGCTTTCCATTTCGCTTCCTTGGCGAGAGGCCTCAGCGCGTTCAGCACCACGATGAACGAGCTCGCCGACATGCCGATGGCCGCTTCCCACGGCCCGATCCAGCCGAGCGCCGCCGCGGGCAGCGCAACCGCGTTGTAGGCGAGCGCCCAGCCCAGATTCTGCCGCACGAGGCGCATGGCACGTCGCGAGACCGCGAGAAGGTCCTGGAGCGCGCCGAGCCGGTCGGCCGTGAGCACCACGTCGGCCTGCATCTGCGCCGCGTCCGCGCCCGCGCCCATGGCGACCGAGGCGTCGGCGCGTGCGAGCACCGGCGCGTCGTTCAGGCCGTCGCCCACCATCGCCACCACGCGGCCCGCGGCCTGCAGCCGCTGCACGTAGTCGAGCTTGTCCTGCGGCGTTGCGCCGCCCGTCCAGTGCTGGATGCCGAGCCGCGCAGCGAGCGCGCGGACGAGCGCCGGATCGTCGCCGCTCAGCAGATGCACGCGCAGCCCCCGTGCGCCGAGCGCGCGAACGATGCCTTCCGCCTCCGGCCGCAGCGCGTCCTCGATGAAAAACGCGGCGAGCCAGCGGCCCTCCTGCGCGAGATAGACCTGCGCCTTGGGCTCGGGTGCGGGCGAACCGGCGATCGCGGCGCAGAAGCGCTGCGAGCCGATGCGTACGAGGCGCCCGTCGACGCGCCCCTCGACGCCGCGGCCCGCTTCATTCCTCAAATCGCGTACGGTGGGCCAATGGCCCACCCTACGGAAAGCGCGCGCGAGAGGATGGCTGCTCGAGGCCTCGAGCGACGCCGCGAGCGCGCGGCATTGCGCCTCGTCCGTCTCGCTCAAGCAGGCCACGCGCTCGATCGCGGGCCGCCCCTGCGTCAGCGTCCCGGTCTTGTCCAGCACCACGTCGCTCGCGCGCTCGAGCGCCTCCAGGGCGCGCGAGCGCGTAAGGGCCGCGCCGCGCGCGAGGAGCTGCGCCCCGGCGCGCGTCATGACGATCGGCGCGGCGAGCGCCAGCGCGCAGGGACACGTCGCCACCAGTACCGCCACCGCGACCCACACGCTGCCGGCGAAGAACCACGCGAGCGCCGCCGTCGCGATCACGACATAGGTAAGCAGCTGCGCGAGGCGGTCGGCGCGCTCCACCAGCGCCGGACGCGTGGCGGCCGCGCGCTCCACCAGCCGGCCGATGGCCGCCGCCTGCGTGTCGGCGCCCGCGCGCGTGACGCGCATCGTCAATGGCTGTTCGAGGTTGACCGAGCCGCCCACGAGCGCCGCGCCCGCGCGCTTGGCGACCGGACGCGACTCGCCGGTGAGCAGCGACTCGTCGGCGCTGGAGGCGCCCGCCGTCACTTCGCCGTCGGCGGGAACGCGCTCGCCGGCGCCCACGCGCACGAGGTCGCCCGGCGCCAGGGCATGCGCGGCGATGCGCTCGGCGGCGCCGTCCCGCAGGCGCAGCGCGAACGACGGCATCCAGCGCGCGAGGCGGTCCAGCTCGCGCCCCGCCTTCTGCCGAGCGAAGAGCTCCGCCGTGCGCGCGCCGAGCAGCAGGAACGCCAGCATGGCGATGGAATCGAAATACACCTCGCCCGTTGCCGTGAATGTCGCCCAGGCGCTCGCGGCAAATCCCGCGGCCAGGCCCAGAGCGATCGGCGTGTCGAGGCTGATGCGCCGGCGCTTCGCGTCCTGCCAGGCGCCGCGGAAGAACGGGCCGCAGGAGAAAAGGAGCACCGGCGTAGTGATGGCGAGGCTCGCCCAGCGCAGCAGCGCCGCGGCGTCCGCCGTGAGAGTGCCCGTGCCCGCGTCGACGTACGCGGGCCAGGCGTACATCATGACCTGCATAGCGCCGAAGCCGGCGACGAACAGCCGCCACAGCGAGCGGCGCCGCTCGCGGCGCGCAAGCGCGTCGCCGCGGCGCGGGTCGAACGGGTAGGCGTCGAAGCCGACGGCGCGGATCGCCTCGACGATCTGCGACAGGCGCGTGCGGCGCGGGTCCCAGGCGATGCTCGCGCGCTGCGTGGCGAAATTGACGTCGGCGCGCAGCACGCCGGGTACGCGGCGCAGCGCCTGCTCGTTCAGCCACAGGCACGCGGCGCAGCGGATGCGATCGAGGATCAGCGTCGCCTCGCGCACGTGCTCGCCGGGCGCGGCGACGAATTCGCGCTGCGCCAGCGGGTCGTCGTAGACCCCGGGCGGCGGCAGCAGCTCGGGGCGCACGCCGGAGGCGGAGCGCGCCTCGTAGTACTTGCCGAACCCCGCCGCGACGATGGTGCGCGCCACCGCCTCGCAGCCGGCGCAGCAGAACGCGCGCTCGGCGCCGAGCACGGCAGCGAGGTGCCGGCCTGGCTCGAGGACGGGCAGGCCGCAGTGGAAGCAGGCGCTCAGGAGACGCTGATGCGCTTGCCGCCGCCGTTCGCCTTCTTCGGCAGCACGAGGTTGAGCACGCCGTCCTTGTACTCGGCCTTGGCGGCCTTCTCGTCGACCTCGGCGGGCAGCGAGAAGCTGCGGCTCGCCATGCCGTAGCTGCGCTCGCTGTAGATCACCTTCTCGCCCTTCTTCTCTTCCTTTTCCTGCCGGGTCTCGGCGCGCACCGACACGACGTTGCCGTCGATGTCGACCTGGATGTCTTCCTTCTTCGCGCCGGGAATGTCGGCACGCACGGTGTAGCCCTTGTCGTCCTCCTTCACGTCCACCTTGATGGACATCTCGGTGCCCGCGGGGAAGGCGAGGGGCTTCACCCAGAAGCCCTTGCCGAATTCGTTGAACAGCTCGTCGAACGGGTTGTAGCGCGTGATGTTGGCCATGGTTGCCTCCGTCTGTGAAATGGCAAAGCCATCGTAGGCGCCGCGCGGGGGGGCTTCTTGACCTGTGTCAAACCCCTCCTCCAGCCAGGCCTCAGGATGGAATTCGAGCTTGCGCAGCTTGTCCCACCCCCGGAAGGAGGTTTACCCCCAATGTTCAAGCACATCCTGCTCCCCACCGACGGCTCGCGGCTCGCGCTGAAGGGCGCCAAGGCGGGCATCCGCCTTGCCAAGGCGCTGCGCGCCCGCGTCACGGCCGTGCACGTGATTCCGCCCTTCATGCCGATCGCCTACGGCGACGCGGCGGTGTACGTGCCCTCGCTTTCGCCGCAGGAATACAAGAAAGCCACGGAAAAAGGCGCGCGCAAGGCGCTCGCCGCGGTCGAAGCCGAGGCGAAGAAGGCGCGCGTGCGCTGCAAGGCGCGCTTTCTCACGGCGGCGCAGGTGTACGACGGCATCCTGCGCGCGGCGCGCGGCGCCGGGTGCGACGCCATCGCCATGGGCTCGCACGGCCGCGGCGGGCTCGCCGGCGTGCTGCTCGGCAGCGAGACCACGCGCGTGCTCGCGCATTCCAAGCTGCCGGTGCTGGTGCTGCGTTAAACGCTACTCCACGTCGGTGCGCATCAAGCGCGGCGCTCCCGCCACGCTCTCGAGGGTGAAGTACACGCGCCCGATCTCGCGCCCGTCCTCGGTCTCGACCTGCACCTTCCAGCGCCCGGGCTGGTAGTTCGCCTTGAAGCCGTAGCCGCGAAAGCCCTCCTCGCGCCCGCCCACGATGTCGATGGGGATGGAGTCCTGCAGCAGCCAGCCGCGGCCGCCGGGCTCCCAGTACCAGCGCATGCGCACGCGATCGGCGAAGCGCGCGGGCGAGAAGACGCGGAAGAACACGTACACGCGGTCATCCGGCTGCGCGCGGAAATACTGGTCGCCGTTGTGCCAGAAGCGCCACCACGGGCGCTCGTGGCCGAGGAGGTAGCCGCCTTCGGCGGTGCGCCCCACCGAGTGGTACACGCCGATGTAGGGAATGGAGAGCGGCGCGGGCGGAATCACGCGGAACAGGTACGAGGCGAGGAACGCGACCAGCACGATGCCGAGGGGCAGCAGGATCTGGCTCCGCGCCCGGGCGAACAGAGCGGCGTTTCTGCGCCGGATCCACCAGGCGACCGAGGCGAGCGGCAGCGACCCCGCGAGCATCGAGCCGAGGAACACGCCCATGCCGATCGAGCCCACGGCGACCGGCACCACGATGGCGGCGAAGGACAGGAAGCACAAGCTGAGCAGCGCGAACTTGACGTGCAGGCCGCGCGCTTTGAGCCGCCGCGATTCGTTCGCCACCACGATGGTGAGGAGAAAAGCGAGAAAGCCGAACGACACGAGCAGCGACGAGCTCTTGAAGAAGAAGATGGCGTACAGGTTCATGAGCGCGCCGAGCGCGAAGTGGATCGCCGCCGAGCGGTACTCGTGGTACCAGCGCGCGAGCCGGGGCCGCGCGGCCGCCTCGGGCGCCGGCCCGCCCTGCTCGAGAAACATGTGCAGCAGCACCGCCGTGATCGCGCCGAGGTACAGGCACTGCTGTCCGATCGTGAGCCACGAATCGATGCGGCCCACCGTGAAGATGTCGAAAACAAAGCCGCCCGCGAAGAAGGCGACGGCCACCTCGCGCTCGTTGCGGCCGAAGTACAGCCTGAGCCTCTCGAGCGCCGACGCCGGCGCGGCCATGGCGTGGGGCTGGGTCATCGGAGCGGCCATTGTATCGATTGCCCGGGCGCGGCCCCCGGCGGCTTGTAGACTGCGGCCATGTCAGCCCGGTCGGTGTCCGCCGTCCTCCTGCTCGCCCTGGGGCTCCTCGGCGCGGCCGCGCCGCCCCACGCCCAGCCGGAAAAGCGCGTGGTCTACTTGGCTCCCATCGAAGGCACCATCGACCTGGGACTCGCGCCCTTCGTGCGACGTGCGATCGACGAGGCGCAGAGCGCCGGCGCCGCCGCGCTGGTGCTGGAAGTGAACACCTTCGGCGGGCGCGTAGACGCCGCCGTGCAGATCCGCGACGCACTGCTCGACAGCCGCGTGAAGACCGTCGCCTACGTCAACAAGCGCGCCATCTCCGCGGGCGCCCTGATCAGCCTCGCCGCGGAGCACATCGTGATGGCCGGCGGCTCGACCATCGGCGCCGCGACTCCGGTGCAGGCGGGGCAGCCCGGCGGCGCCGCGCAGCCGGTGCAGGAAAAGACGGTGTCCTACGTGCGCAAGGAGTTCCGCGCCACCGCCGAGCGCCGCAAGCGCCCGCCGCTCATCGCCGAAGCCATGGTGGACGCCGACGTCGCGATCCCCGGCGTGATCGCCAAGGGCAAGCTCCTCACCCTCACCACCGACGAAGCGCTCAAGCACAAGCTCGCCGACTTTCGCGCCGACACCCTGGAGGGCGCGCTCGAGCGCCTGGGCCTCGGCGGCGCCGAGCTGCGGCGCGTAACGCCCAACTGGGCGGAGAACCTGGTGCGCTGGCTCACCCATCCCGTGCTGAGCTCGCTGCTCGTCAGCATCGCAATGATCGGCATCCTCATCGAGCTGCGCACGCCCGGCTTCGGCATTCCCGGCGGGTTGGGCGTCGCGAGCCTCGCGCTGTTCCTGTGGGGCCACTGGCTGGTGCAGCTCGCGGGCTGGGAGGAGCTGCTGCTCGCGCTCGGCGGCGTCGTGCTCGTCGCGCTGGAGCTGCTCGTCATCCCGGGATTCGGC
>Ga0214472_10002066_pt1 | contig 21809 bp, 19 predicted proteins | sample RVTome_6_FD_207662 | JGI IMG/M metagenome (GOLD analysis project Ga0214472, IMG submission 207662) | Soil microbial communities from uranium-contaminated site in the Upper Colorado River Basin, Wyoming, United States - RVT140D175 | ecosystem: Environmental > Terrestrial > Soil > Contaminated >...
TCTCCATAACGAGTTTTTCAAAACCGCACCCCATTCCGACGTTTCGAACTTCCGCGGGGTAAGTAAACACAAGAGAGATCGTTTCCGTACCCAGCCAGACAGCGCGCTGGCCGCGCGGGACTATGCGGTCGACGCGATTTGGGTGAATGCGTTCGGCATGAAGCGGGTGGGGCGGGCGGCGATCGAGGCAACGTTGAAACAAGTGTTCGGGCTCGACTTTGTGATGGCCGGGGAGTCGCGGACAGTGGAAAAAGAGATCACGTTCGTGCGGCCGGACGTGGCGCTGTTGACGAACCGGGTGGAACGTGTGGGGCAGAAGACGGCGGCGGGGGCGGAGTTTACGCGGAGTACGAGCCACCTGCGGGTGTTCGAGAAATCAGATGGGCGGTGGGAGATTGTGAATCATTTGATTTCGGATGCGCGGAGTAGGGGGCGGGCGGAGCATTAGGCGGCCGTTTCACTGGCGAACAATGCCTCGGAGTTTCCTTTTGACGAGTATCGGTTACATGCTCGGCAACAGCCGATCGTGGCGACCGGCAACGACGCTCGCCCCGCACAGGCCTTCGGGGCGTTCAATGTCGAGTCCCTCGATGTCGGGTGAAGCGGCCTAATCTCGGGTGAGACACTTGTAACCCGTCGGCGGTAGGTAGTGAAGGAGAACGCCGCGACCGCGCGGCGTCGCTGGCTCATCATCGCTGGACATTGAACTCCGCCCGTCGGGACCGTATCAGTTCAAGCTCGATGGCCTTGCGAACATCGGTTCGCGTACCTTTGGGTAGGACATGATACTCGATCATGAGCTCGTTATGGCCACATTGCCAAATGTATCTCGCCAGCAGCTTATTGTCCGAATGGTCGAGGTGTTTTTTCAACCTCGCCCGCAGATTCTGTGCCTCACCGACGTAGAGCACTTTGTCGCGACTCGTGAGAACGTAGACCCCTTGTTCCCCCGGAACGGCAGATAGGTCGAGTTCGGGCACCGCTATCGGACCGAAGACTTTCGGCGGGACTGCCCTGCCGAGGATCTCTGGTTTCAATCGGCTGCTTTTGCGCAGGCGCAAGGCGGCCCAGCGGTACTCCATTGCGGAAAAACCTGGCGCAATGGCGCTCGCCACGGCATCGAACTCTTGGGCAAGAACGGGATCGCATAGCACGCGGTCCAGCGTAGTTTGGTGCTTCCGTTCGAGAGAACGGATCGCAATTTCCGAGGCAAAGATGTACCCATCCTGATTGGGGACGCGCGTGCGACGAGCGCCACGAGGCAACAAGCCGCGCTTGCGAGTATTGAGCAGTCTTAGATTCAAATCCACCGCTGCGTCGTCGAGGCCGCGGCGGCGACACGCGTCGATGAAGCGCGCATTTAACTCCGGATCGGCGACGACACGGTCGGTCGACCAGCCGCTGCCCACTTCCTGAAATGCGTCAACAACTGCCCCGTTCATGCCGCTGAAGAGGAAAGGGGAACGTTCGCGACCGGGCGGTAACGAAGCAGTAGCTTCGCCCGGCGCGCCGACCTCCAGTTATTCAGGTCCGCTTCCTCGCCAGTACGCTTGAAGGCAGCGGGATCGAAGTTGCGCGTCTTAATCTTGACATCTCGGTCAATTTTCACGGAGAGGTTCATCGACTCCAACGCTGCGCCGAGGCAGTTCCGCTCGAATAACGGACACGAACGCAACGAACTGGCGTAGCCTACAAAAAACTGGGTTTCCGCAGCGGTGATAAGGTAATGCCCGGGTAATGCCGGCAAGCAGTCGCGGTCCGGCATGCATACGACACGTGGCGCAAGGCGTTGGCCAACACGGTCTACCAGCCTGTTGCCTTTGCTTGCCTCCTTGCGAATGCTGAGCGCCGCCCATCGATACTGGAACGATGAATAATCCGGCACGATCTGCGAGGCTATTCTGTCGAAAGACTGCGCCATTGTTGGATTGCAGAGGATATCGTCGAGAGAGCAGGCGTGCTCGTCGCTCACTTTGCGCCAGGCAATTTCGCTCGCAAACTGGTAAGGTTCCATTTCGGAATGTCGGATCATCGTCCGCCGTGAAGTGTCGATCGGGCTTAAGCTACCGCGTTTACGGATGTTAAGGAGCAGTTGGTTCCAGTCTTTTGCGTCACCGGGAATCCCGAGGAGCCGGCAATTGTCCAGAAAGCTGTCATTAAGTTCCGGATCAGCCAGAACGCGGTCCGACGAATACCCCTGATGGGCAGCCAAAAAGGCTTCCGCGATTGCGGTTGCCAATTCGCCATTGGCAACGGCGACTTGCCCAAGCGACACGTTAACTTTCGCCATGATGGGGCTCTCGGACACCGTCCGCAATACGGGCGCCGGGCGCCGCAGCAGACGGCGCCCGCGATTCGTGCTTGGTGCGCTCAAGGCCGGATTCTCCGGGCCGTCGAGAGAGTCTCCGGGTTGAATTTTCGCCAGACGTTTCTGGATCATTCCGGTGTATTTCTTGGAGATCTCGAAACCGATGAACCGCCGATCCAACTTCTTCGCGACGGCCAACGTTGTCCCACTGCCGGCAAAGGGATCGAGCACGATATCACCTTCGTTCGAGCATGCTTTGATTATGCGGCCTAGTAGCTGCTCCGGCATCTGACAACCGTGGAACCCCGCGCGCTCTTTGAACGTGCCGGCCACACGGGAGAAGAACCAAGTATCGCTTGTCGGAGGGAACCGCTCAGGAATATCCTGGGGTCGCAGAACGAAACCGTCCCAAGTAACTACCTCGGGCGGGATCGCCGGCGTCATCATCCATGTATCATCGGGTACGCGACGGTTGGAGTCGGCCCGCTTGTCGCCGTAAACCAGCTCTCGTGCCGAGGGAACGCGAATGTCAAGCGAATTGAACGTGAACTTCTTCGGGTCCTTCACGAAGTGAAAAAGGTGGGTGTGCGACCGGGTGAATTTATTCTTGCAATGTACGCCGAAGGTGTAATACCAGATCACCCAACTGCGACAGGTAAACCCCAGCTCGCGGGTGGCCAAGACTTTCAGCTCGGCCGCGTAGTCATCACCAATGGCCAACCAAAACGCGCCGTCGGACTTGAGTACGCGCTTGACGCCGCTGATCCACTGCTTGGACCAGTCAAGATAGTCATCGCACGAACGCTGGTCGTCGTATTCGTCGTAGTCGTATCCGATGTTGAATGGTGGGTCGGCGAAGACCAGATCGATCGAGCCTTCATCGAGCTTGGCCAATTGCTTGATGCAATCGCCGTTAATGATTCGGTCTAGTTTGTTGGCCATGATTTCTCCTCATTGAGCGCGTGCAAAAAAGCTCCTTTCCGAACCGCGAAGGTAAGGGAACGATTTGATTTCTCTACAGAAACCCGCTCTCACGGTCGCGGCTCGGTAAGAAAACAAATTCCTTGCGGTAGCGGCTCGGGAAAATCACCCTTCTTAAACGCGATCTAGGGCATCTTGATGATCAACTTTCCAGCTTAAGCTGCATACGTGTTTAGCGTCCAAGTCGCCGCGTGTAGAGGACACATAGCCCCGGAAGGAGCGATCGAAGGTAGCCCAGGACGTAAGTCCTGGGATGCGGTCGGTCTCCCGCGACAAAGCCCCGTCAGGGGCGGCACAACGTAACTCTAAGATTCGATTGCCCCTATGGGGCTAGGCATTCAATGCCACACCGTTTCCCAGGACTTACGTCCTGGGCTAAAGCCTTACGTCCCTCCGGGACTAATACCGACGCGCTAAGGACGAACAAAGCTGGAACGTCGCTTCCACCGACTCGACCCATCGTAGCGGGCAACGAACCCGAGACAATGGCCACAAAACAACTCACAGATCACCCCAGTCGTCTCCGGCCGGCAAGCAACCGGTATTGCACTTTACGGCTACTGGACACCCTAACGAAACCCGAATATACTATAGGGGGCCTGTTGGGGTCGAGCAAGCAATAGCTGATGAATCTTCTCAGAGTCGATAATCCGCCGAATCCGTATGAAAGCGCTCAGCGCGAATGGCTTGAGCCACCGCCGCCGGCGCGCATTGAAATATTCGAGGAATCGTCGGGCACCATTCTTTCGAAAAACGAGAGTCCGGACATTCCGTTCAAGTGGTCGGTCAATCCATATCGTGGGTGCCAGCACGCGTGCGCTTATTGTTATGCCAGACCCTACCATGAATACCTCGGGCTGGGTGCGGGGACCGATTTCGATACCAAGCTGATTGTGAAGCGTAACGCGGCCGACTTGCTGCGCCGTGCGTTTCGGCGATCCAGTTGGAAGCGGGAGTGCGTGAATTTCTCGGGTATCACGGATTGTTATCAGCCGATCGAAGCCGCTTACGGGATTACGCGATCCTGCTTGGAGGTCTGTCTTGACTTCGGCAACCCGGTCGTTGTCGTCACCAAGGGCGTCCTCGTTGTTCGAGATGTTGACATATTATCGGCACTCCACGCGAAGTCACGAGCGCGGGTGATGCTGAGTATTCCTTTCGCCGATGCGGAAACCTCGAAGTTGATCGAGCCGCAAGCGCCCCCGCCATCGCGGCGGTTTGAAGCGCTGCGTCAACTCAGCGACGCGGGCGTTCCGGTGGGGGTGTTGGTGTCGCCCATCATTCCCGGTCTCAACGACCGAGATATCCCCCGCATTCTCGAGCAGGCCGCACGGGCCGGAGCACAGTCCGCGAGCTTTACCGCACTGCGCCTGCCCGCAAGCGTGGAGGAGGTGTTCGTCAAACGAATTCAAGCGGTCGTGCCTTTACGCGCGAAGCGCATTATGAACCGACTTCGCGAGATTCGAGGCGGTGCGATGAACGATTCCCGGTTTCATAATCGAATGCGCGGACGTGGGGCCTACTGGGATAGCATTTGCGAACTGTTCGCTTTATCGAGACGCCGCTTGGGGCTGGACGAAGGGTATCGAGAACATCTTGAGCCTACTGACGCGCCGGAGTCGATTGACTCATCCGAAGGGCAGCTCGCGTTCGACTTTGCCGACTGAAGTTTTGCCTGTCACCGCAACATCCGTCGGGTGAATGGGTGAGATCTACGCACACCCATTGCGTACGACGGCGATGAGGTCTTTCGTGGAACCTTCCTGAGCGAGATCGAAGCGCTCACGCGCAGCGATGCCAAGATCGAGGTCGGCCAATGTTTCTGTGTATTCAGGGAGCGAGCGGGGGTGGCAATGCCGGCTCCATGTTTCGCCGGGCTGCGCAAAACTGTCGAGTATGACGAATACTCCGGTGGGTTTGAGATGTCGGGACAATGACGAAAGTGTGGCACGCCACGTATCATTATCCACAACATGTAACAATACGTCTATAATCGTGATTACATCAAACCGCCTATTCAAGGCCAGCCGGTCAAGGGGTGACACGAGAAACTGGGCGTGCAATCCGCTTGCTTGGGCGCTGCGAATGGCCGTGTCCGAAAAGTCAACGCCGAGCACGTCGAAGCCAAGGTCGACGTACGATGATGTCATGACCCCAACACCGCAACCGGCGTCCAGCAAAGTCTTTCCTCGGGGTTCGTCAACGTAGCGTCGGATCAATTCTGTAACGCGCTTTTTCTTGATGGCATATTGGTCGGCATTTTCCGTATCGGAGAGTTGCCGATGACCAACCGCCTTCAGCGTGCCGAAGTGCGATTGGTGTCGCGTCTCCCAATAGGACAGCGGCTCGAAGGCGGGCGATTGCCCGAAGTGAAACAAGCGTCGTGGGGTCTTGGTGATGGCCATTGTCAACCTCGGGGATCGGTCGGAGTTCGTCGTCGCATGAGATATCGGAGCCCGGCGAAGGCTACTTTGAGGACGCCAAGGAGCGACGCGAGGGGATTCCAGGTGCGTTTGGTGATCACAATGTTCCGTCTGGGCGGGATGTACTGGCCGCCCGTTAAGAAAGTGTGGCACTGGCTTCCAGCCAGAGTTTTTACCGGACAGATGCCAGTGCCACACAGGCAAGCAGCCATTTCCAACAGCCTGCAGGTGCCCAACTGGCCTCTCAATCGTCGGTCGGACACGCCATTGGATCCGATGATCGCCGTATGGCTCGATGTAAGTTATTGTAAAGAATGAACTTGTGTGGCTACTATATCTCAGCTATCCTAATTGTTTTCAGATTGTCAACTATCTCGGAGTGTCGGCTATCGACCGAAGCCGATTAGAGTGAGACAGTAATTAACGATCAGGAGCAATCTCATGAGAATCCGTCTTAGCCCTGCCAGGCTAGCCCTGGCCGTTGCCGCGTCGTCCGCGATGTCCTTTGCGATCGGTGCCTCGTGCGATCCGTTCTACGGTTCGCTCGATATTTATCGATATGACAATCACTACGGTTTCTTTGATGTCTACGTGGACGACTGCTTTTTCTTCGATTGCCACGATTACTATGAGATTGATCTCTTCTAGGCAGCCGCGTGCGAGAATCGGGTCGGGTCGTCGCAAGCGCCGAATTCGATGCATTCGACGTTGCGATTCTGCTTATTCAACGGTACAAGTACCAATTCGGGATACGATTCGTCCGATACCCATATGGGTGTCCCTTGTATCTTGGAGACCGTTCTACTTTGTCCGTTTCGGCTCTACTTTGGAGAAGCTTCCTCGTGCCGAGGAGTTACATGTGGCTGCTGCTTCTCGTACTTACTGAAGCTGGACTGCATGCTGCGCCCAATCAGGTCACCGATGTCTCGCCCGATCGGAGCGTGGCCAACGAGGATACGCAACTCCGTACATGCCGCGAAGGATTGCTGGATCCCAAGTCGCGACCGGAAGAGCGAGCTCGATGGGCGGAACTATTGTATTCGTACGAAGGGGCGCCTGCGAAGGCGCTGATTATCGATTTGCTGGGCAATTCCGCCTTCCCCGACGTGCAGCGAGCGCTCTGTGGCGTGTTGGCTGAGCGAGCCGGCCGCGAGCCCGAGAGACTGGCTCCCGGTTTGGTCGAACCGCTTAGCGAACTCCTGGGCGCTGCGGCGGAGGACCTGCGGTCACTGGCCGGTCGAATTCTCGCGGATTTTCCGGGGACCGATGTTCCCGAGCGGCTGGGGCGACTGGCGGCGGAGCCGAAGGAACCGCTGGCGAAGCGGCTGGCGGCGATTGATGCGTTGGCGCGCAACACCCACCGCAGAGACGTGGTCGGGCAATTGGTGGGCCTATTGGATGGGGATGCGCCTGATATTGCTGCCAGTGTCGTGGCGGCATTGGAATCGACGACACCAGGAACATACGGTTCGGATCTGGTCCGTTGGAAGCGTTGGTGGGCGGAAAAATCGCGCCTCAGCGAAGAGGTGTGGTCGGCGGAACAACTTCGATTGTACCGTGATCGTGCACGCAAAATTGCCACGGAATTCGCTCAATTTCGTGAAGACACGAAGCACGAAAAGATTGCGTTAACCGATCGCATCAGTGCGATGGAGCGGGAACTGTTTCGCACGCTCGGAGGGGATGAGCGGGATGCCAAGCTCGTTGAGTGGTTGCGCGATCCGTTAGACATCGTGCGGCGAACCGCTCTTTCTATCGTGGGCGCCCGCATCCCTGACGAGGGTAAGCGACCGCAGGGTGAGGTGCTCACCGCCCTGTTGGATGTTTTTCGCGAGGGTCCGGCTCCACTGCGACGCGAGGTGCTGGCCATCGCGCAAAACCTCAAGGATGCCGACGTGCTCGATGCCCTCCTCGCTCGGCTGACCTTGGAAGAGGATATCCAGACGCGCCTCGCGATTTTCAGGGCGATTGGGAAGTTGGATCAGCCCAAAGCGATTCCGGCGCTGGTTCGGGAAATCGCCTCGATGGATTCTTTTCCAGAATGCGTACGTGAAGCATCTATGGCACTAGGAAGTGTCGCAGCGAAGGCATCGGACGAGATGGAGCTGCAGCAGGCGGTGGATGCCCTGAAGACCCGATACGGCGCTATGGGCTCTGACGACGGAAGAATGCGGGCCGCTTTACTCACGGCCATGGCGGGTATCGGGAATGTGGCGTTTCGCGCGGAGTTTCTGGAGGGCGTTGAGTCCAGCGATCCGCTCCTACTTCGGCCGGCGATTCGAGGACTGATTTCGCTCAAGGATGCGACGAAGCTCCCACGCTTGCGTACGTTGACTCATCATGACGATGCGCAGGTTCGGTTGGCGGCTACCGGGGCCGTGGGCGAGTTGGGCAGAGAAGAAGTTGATCTGGAGAATCTCGTTGTCCGCCTGAATCCAACCGTGGAGACGAACGAACGCACGCGCGATGCGGCGTGGAACGGTTTCTTACACCAGATGGAAAGTCGTTCCATCGCCGACCGGATCGCCGCCGCCGAGCGCCTGCGCGAGCTTCCGGATTTTGAGGTTCGTTTCTTGGAGAAATTGGCGGACGGGGTCGCGGCGAGCAACGGTGAGTCGAAATTCTTGGAAACCGTGCTCGATCGGCTGACCGTCACCCTGGTCGCCCAACATCGCTACACGGAAGCGGTTCCGCGTCTACGTGCTTTGTGTGAGTTGAAGTCGAGCGATGGCGAGCCCAGCGCACTTCCGTGTGGCTTGCGCCTGCTGGATGCGGTGTTGCGCGATTCGGTTACCACCGGCGTTTCTGATTTGATTCGACAGCTTGCGGCCGGCGTTCCCAGCGAGCGCGACAGAGTAGAACTGGTTAGTCGTATCAGTGCCTATCTGGAATCCGAGCACGCTTTGTCAAATACGGAGCGTTTGCGCGCCTTGCTGGTCGACCTTCGTTCGATTCCTTCAGGGGAGCTGGGGAAATCATGGCAGGATACCCTGGACAGTGTAGAACAACAATTAAAAGCCAGTGACAAAACTAAGACATCAGACACTTCTCAATCGCAAAGCCCCTAACGGTCTATTGGAAAACGGCTGCTTATGCGGGTGGGATCGGCATCTTACCGGTGAAATACTGATTGGAAGCCGCCAGCAAGCTTTTTCAATGAACAGCTAGGTTGTGGGCGTCGCGGTCATGTCATACCCGGCGCTGACCAGCGTTTGCTCCTTTTGAGCGAGCACCATGTCTGAATCAACCATCATGTGACAGAGCTCGGGCATGAGCACGTTGGCCTTCCAGCCTAGTAAGTTATTGGCTTTGCTTGGATCGCCCAGCAGTGCGCCGACCTCGGTAGGGCGCAGGTATCGTGGGTCGAACTTGATGTACTCCCGCCAGTCCAAATCCACTGCGGAAAAGGCCGTTTCGAGAAATTCTTGCACACTATAGCTTCGTCCGGTGGCCACCACGTAGTCGTCCGGATCTTGTTGTTGCAACATCAACCACATGGCCTCTACAAACTCGCGTGCAAAACCCCAGTCCCGTTTGGCGTCGAGGTTGCCGAGGTAAAGCTCTTCTTGCAGACCCAGCTTGATGCGCGTGGCCGCCCGCGTGATCTTTCGCGTGACAAACGTCTCACCCCGACGAGGCGATTCGTGGTTGAACAAGATCCCGTTGCAGGCGAACAATCCGTAGGCCTCCCGATAGTTCACCGTTTGCCAATAGGCATGGATCTTGGCGCAGGCGTAGGGGCTGCGTGGGTAGAAGGGCGTCGATTCGGTCTGCGGCGATTCCACGATTCGTCCATACATTTCGCTGCTCGAGGCCTGGTAGAAACGAACCTCGTGACCGGTCGTATCGCGAAATTCCCGGACGGCTTCGAGCAAGTTGAGGGTGCCCAAGGCCACCACCTCCGCCGTGTACACCGGTTGATCAAAACTCGTCCGAACGTGCGACTGCGCCCCGAGGTTATAGACTTCGTCGGGCTGTGCGTCGCTGAGCACGCGCCGCAATCCCGCGGCGTCGAGCAAGTCGCCGTAATGCAGGTGCAGGGAGACGTCGGACTCATGGCGATCGCGGTACAAGTGGTCGATGCGCTGGGTGTTGAAGTTACTTGCTCGGCGCACGATGCCATGTACGTGATAGCCCTTTCCGATGAGCAATTCCGCGAGGTACGAGCCATCTTGTCCCGTTACGCCGGTAATCAACGCTGATTTGGACATGAGTTATCCTCTCCCTGATTCAGTTTCCGCGCCGGTCATCCAAGTGCCATCACACCTTGCCCGGTGAGCTTATCATCGGTTGATCGCAAGACCTTTGCTGAATCCAACTGTGCGAAAGCAGAGACGCAGGGGGTCTTGAACCAGTGATAAATGTCTTTTCGACAACGGTTCTTGAGTTTCGCGTAGGTTGCGGTACCGTGGATCTCCGAGCTGTTCGCTACGACGACCGCATCGGCAGGGAGCGTTAAGGCTTCGTCGAGCGGTAGGATCGAATCACCGCGATACGATCGATCCCGGCCGGCGAAACGATCGTCGCCGATGGCCAACACCTCGATCCCAACCGCTTGAGCAGCCCGATGGTATGCGTAAATGTTCTTACCTAAGTCTGCGAAAACGATGCGTTGGGCGGGGATGTCGCGCATTTGTCGTTCCAGATAGTTCCACTGAAAGAAACGCTCGAAGACGGGCGGCGACAATCGGCGACCGGTCCGTCGTTCGATAAAACCGAGCCGGCGCCCACCGCGCACGCCGTCCGCGAATGCGTGCCGGTGCGCCGGCGTCTCAGCGAGCCAACGGTAACGCTGAAGCCAATCTTGCCGATACGCGCACAGGGCGGCCTTGGGGAGGTAGCGGGCGGCCACGCGGAGGTTGTTGCGGATGTCGTAGTAGGTCGTTCGCTCTGACCGCCGTGCCTGAGCGCTCTTTTGATGGTTCACGTGAATATCGGGAAAAGTCTCGACGGTCCATCCCCGCTGAGCCAGTCGAAAGGCAAGATCGTATTCTTCCGCCTGCATGAAAAACGTGCCATCCGGTCCGCCCGCTTCGCGGAGGGCCTCCGTGCGAAAGCCTACGCCGCATCCCACAAAGACATGCGGCAGCGCCGCGCCCTCCTGGCTCCCGTCGGGAAGATGAACCGCAAATCCGGCCGCTCCCAGTCGCGCATCGTGTGAGAAGTGGTCTATCATTCGAGCGATCGACCCGGGTTGTGGATAGGAATCGTCGTCGAGGAAGACGATCAACGAGCCGCGTGCGCGCTCGACGCCCAATGACTTTCCGCAGCTTCCGGCGTTGTGGCCCAGACGGATCAGAAGATCGACTTCGCTGGTGATTGCGTCGGACGTTCCGTCGGTCGAGGCATTGTCTACCACGACGATCTCGAAGTCCGAAGCGTCAAGGCCACAGTCCTTGATGTGAGCGAGCGTTTCCACAACCACACTGCGGCGGTTGTGGGTTGCCAGGATGAAGCTGATTCGTGGGCGTTGTTCCATCATGCGTGGTGCGGCTCATACGGCGGCTTTGGCGATGATGCGCTAAGCCCCTTGTGTTATCGGTCGCACTCGGATCGCAGGTTGACTAATTGCTTGATGGCGTCCGAGGCCGGGTGCGTGACAGAATCGGCGGGGTCTTCGGGAGGGCGAGCCGTACGGAGTGTCGATTGCGAGGGCTTGGCTCGGCAGGAGCCTCGCCCTCCGACACCATCGCGGTACAAAAACAGCCTAGCGTTTCTGTAACGGACCCTCCGGGCCATCGGGTCGCCATCTTGCTGGAAAGGCCGTAAACTTCGCGCATGCCCATGCGAGTAGGACTATACGGCGGTACTTTCGATCCCGTCCATTGCGGACACCTCATCGTCGCCCGTGCGGTACTAGAGCAGGCGTCGCTGGATCGGATCCTCTTTTTGCCGTCGGCAAGCCCGCCGCACAAACAAGTCGTGGATCTACTGGCCTGTGAGCATCGAGCGGAGATGGTTCGATTGGCCATCGCGGATGAGCCGGGGCTAGAATTTAGTGACTTTGATCTGACACGAAAGGGGCCGAGTTATACCATCGACACGGTACTCCATTTCCACAGGACGCTCGGCGAGGACGTGGCATTGCATTGGATCATCGGGGCCGACTCGCTCGCCGAACTCATGACGTGGCACCGCGTTTCGGAATTGGTTGACGCCTGCCGGATTGTGACCGCCGGAAGGGTGGGATGGGATCGGGAATCGTGGGGTGCGCTGCGCAGTGAGCTAGACGATGCACAGGTCCAACGCCTTGAAGCCGACGTACTCGATACGCCTGTCATTCAGATATCATCCTCGGAAATCCGAGACCGCATTCGCAGAGGCCTTTCTGTGCGTTTCTCGATTCCTGACGCGGTGCTGGCTTACATTGACGCCCACGGCCTATACCGGTTGTGATACGAAACCACGGCATTCACGCGGTCTGGGGAACTCAGCAACGACCGGCGTGCAACTTTGCACAAGATTTATCCTGGGTAGGGTGGGTCGGAGGTAGAAACTTCGTGACCTTGTTGGCAATAATAGGGCGTAGAGGAAAGAGTAACCGTAGGGCTGGGTCTCAAGCCTGAATTCCCGGAAATGGATTAGCCGAATCATGCGTACGAGTAGGATTATGGCCATGGTGTTTGCGGCCCTGTGGTTTTGTATTCAGGCCTCCGGTTCGGGTAAGTCTCCCCGTTCGATTCAAGCGGTGCATCCGACTACACCGTTGGGCGAAGTCGGCCACCTTGAAGTCCCTGTCCGTCGGGTGACAACGCAAGATTCCCCCGAAGGTGGGATTGCGACGTCGGCTGGCGCAACGGTGGTTCGTGGTGAGTTTGTGAGCGTCCAGGTTAACGTGAATCCGGATGGCAATAATGTGTTGGGTGACGCCGCCAACGAACCTTCGATCGCTATCGATCCTACTAACCCAAGTCGAATGGCCATTGGTTGGCGGCAGTTTGACACCATCGCCAGTAGCTTTCGTCAGTCCGGGATTGCGTATTCCGTGGATGCGGGGGGTAGTTGGACTTCATCTGGTGCGACGTCCACACGCCTGGGCGTGCTGGAGCCGGGTGTCTTCTCCAGCGATCCGGTCTTGGACTTCGACGCTGAAGGTACGTTTTACTATTACGCGCTACAGCCCGATCGTGGTCCGGGTTCGTGGGCGTGCTACTCCTACCGGTCAACGGACGGCGGTATGACATGGCCGACGGAGGTTTATGCTTGGGGCGGCGACAAGGCTTGGATGACCATTGATCGGACCGGTGGCATGGGGCATGGAAACCTCTACTTCGCCTGGAGCCCGTTCGCCGGTTGCTGTGGGAGCGATCTGTTCACCCGCTCGACCAACGGTGGTCTGAGTTTTCTTAATCCTATTTCTATTCCAGAAAGCCCGCGCTGGGGCACGCTAACTGTGGATCCGGAGGGCAATCTGTTTATTGTGGGCGTCGTTGGTGGGGGATTCGCCGTCGTGCGATCTAGCAATGCGCAGGATGCCTCGGTGGTTCCTTCGTTCGATCAGGTTACCTTCGCGGACCTGGGCGGAAATACGTCGTCCGAGCCAGGGCCGAACCCGGCCGGTTTATTGGGTCAGACATGGATTGCCAGCGATCATTCCAATGGAACGAGTCGGGGCAACCTCTACGTTCTCTCCTCTGTCGATCCGCCCGGCAACGATCCACTGGACGTCATGTTCTCGCGCAGCACGGACGGCGGGCTAACATGGAGCGCGGCGGTGCGCGTCAACGACGACGGTCCGCTGACCAACGCATGGCAGTGGTTCGGAACGATGTCCGTCGCCCCCAATGGCCGAATCGATGTCATCTGGAACGATACCCGAACCTCCGGGTTGGAGAGCTGGTCCGAGCTTTACTATTCCTCCTCGCTCGACGAAGGTAAGACCTGGTCACCCAATCAACCGGTCAGCCCGATGTTCAACAGCTTTCTGGGCTGGCCTCAACAAAACAAGATCGGTGATTACTACGACATGATTTCGGACGCCTTCGGCGCGAACGTCGCCTACGCAGCCACCTTCAACGACGAGCACGACGTTTATTACCTGCGTATCGGCGATCTGGATTGCAATGACAACGGTGTGCCCGATGTGGATGATCTCGCCGAAGGCACGAGCCTGGATTGCAATGAGAATCAGTTACCCGACGAATGCGATCGGGATTGCAATGGCAATGATCAGGTCGACTTCTGCGAGACGCGTGATGGGCTCACCGAGGATTGCGACGGGAATCGGGTTCCCGATACGTGCGATCCCGATTTCGATGGGGATCTGGCCATCGACGGGTGTGATGACGACATCGACAACGACGGGGTTGCCAACGCCGCGGACGAATGCGATTTCACGGCGCTGGGTCTGCCAGTTAAGTCGGACGGGCGCGCAATCGGCGACTTCAGCCCAAACACCGACGTGACGTGTCAGGTGGACCTGTTCGACTTCAACATTTTCTACAACCTATGTTTCGTCAACAGCGGTCCATCGCAGTTGATCAGCCCGCTCTGTACGGAGCCTTTTAGTATTGACGATGATGGCGATATCGATCTAATCGACTTCGCGTCCTTCCAAAGAGCATTCGGTCGGTGACACCTAGATTTTTTCGATGAGCCGAAACAGGCAGCGCCTTGGCAAGTGTCTACGCGCTGGCCATCAGTTCTTGAATGTCGTTTCGCGCATCGTCGAATGATACGCCCAGGGTACTCAGTGCCTTATGCGCCACACTGCCTTGCTCCTTCAGCAGACCCAGCAGCAAGTGCTCGGTGCAGACCAAGGAAGAGCCAAGGCTTTGGCATTGTTCGATGGCGACGGCCACGACGTTCTTGAAATGCGGCGTTCCGGGGAGACGACCGAATACCCACGTCTCTTCGAGCCGCTTCTTGACCAGCTTATCGATTTCCTTACGCAGACGTTTGGCCGTGAGCCCACGCTTCGCCAGCACCGCGGCTCCCAAGCCCGTGCCCTCGCGTTGAATCGCCAGCAGGACGTGCTCGGTGCCCACATATTCCTGATCAAACTCGTGCGCGATATCGTTGGCGAGTTTGATGATCTCCGCGACTCTCGGACTCGATTTGGGTAGCATATAATATTCCGCTTGGGTGATCCCGGAACAACCGGGCTTGGTTACTAACAGTCTTTCCGACGACGCGGCGCTATTCGGCGTCCACGCGTGGTACTGCGTTCTCCACGATCGGCCGGCTCCGCGTCTTGAGGAAATCGTACCCCAGGCTTACGAACGCCACAACAATCGCCGCGATGAGGGTGATTTTCACAATCCGCAGTCGGTTTCTAATCTCCCGATCGCGCCACTCCGCCAACCGAGCGTCGATTTCGTCGAGTTTTCGGTCAATGCGGCTTTCGATTTCGTCAAGTTTTTGGTGAACGTATTCATCGGCCGCGCCCCGGAGTTTCTGGGCGATTCCTCCGACCACACCGGCTTGCTGGATGGACTCTCGAAGGGAGGGTCCGCCGTCCTCTTCCGGAAGGAACTGATAGGCGCCACCCTGGGTAGGTGCTTCAAGTACCTTGTCGATCAACGATCCGACCGCGCGCCGACGATGACGTCGATACTTCGCCCATAATCCTTCCTGCCGTCGAAGGCGACGTTCCAGCGTGGCACGCGCCGCGCCGGGTGCCGCTTGCAGATCGCGTAGCAGAGCGAACGCACGTAGACCGCGTTCGGATAATTCTTCGTAGGCAACGTGATCAATCGTTGCGATGTGCCGGGCCAAGTCTTCCTTCGTTGACGACTGGCGAACTGGAACCCGCGCCCAAACCACAATGTCCAGCAGTGCATCTCGATCCAACTCGACCAGAAGATCCTGCCGCTGGCGAATGCGCCGTAACAGTTCACCGCGCGCGGCATCGGCGTTGACCTTCAGGCCCAGCTCGCGCCCATAGGCTATGAGCTCGTCGATCGGCAGATCCACCAGCGACGACGAAGACTTAGCGGTGTTTCGTCCCATGATGCTGCCGTTATCTTATCACCAGTGTCTATCGATCAACAGTAGAAGTGCAAGCGAAAGCGTCGCGATCTCGATGAAATCCAGGAGGAATCGTCGAAAGCGAGCTCGGAAAAGCAAAACCATAAAATAGTGATAGAGCATGGCCGAACCAACCGCACTGGTTCCGTCGATACCGTGCCACCGCCAGATGAACTGGATGAGCCGCACGAGACCATAAATCGTTGCGCTGGCCGTCAACAGAAAGCGGAAGAACTCGAACAGATCGAACGATGACACGATACACCTCCCATCCGGCGTGTGGTGTGCATGGGCTTTCGAGCCTATCCCAGTATCAAGTGTGGCATAGGATTCAAGCCTATGAGAACATCGGCAGGATGCCGGTGACACACGATTCCGGGATACCATCTCACCCGAAGGCCGTTGCAGGCCGGCGTACTTTCTTGTCCCTACGAGCGCCGCCGGCGCAACATCAACAGTCCGGTGAAGCCGAAGAACATGGGAATCAATCCGAGTGTGCCACATGGAGACGCCAACCCACCTCCCTCTATAGGTGTCGTGCCAGGAAGTGGGCATTCGCTAAGGGGGCAGTTGACGATGTTACCTGAACTGGATACTGGGCGAATCGTCACCAGCCTCGTCGTCTTTTGCTTTCGTATTCTTTGATCGGCAGACCGCATTTCGAGGGTAGCCGTGATCGGCAAAACCATATCGCTCGTCGTGGTGTTGATGTATTCGTGCAGGACGGTGAGCCCTTGGGCAAGTGGACTGCCGTCGCCCAAGTCCCATTGGGCCGAATCCAGCTCCGGATTCGCCAGCGTATTAGATACGACGCTAAGTTCCACAGAAAGCGGAGAATCGCCGACGGAATCACTTAAATCAGTCGATCCCGGTGTGCCAATCAAGATGCGAAAATCGTTCGTATCCGCGACCAACCCTGCCGTTGTGGTCGTTCCGCCGGTAACTAATATATGTACGCTGGCGTCGCCTACATTCCCCAGCTCATCGGTGACCGTCAATCTGGCAATGAATGACCTTTCGAGTTCATTATCCAGTACATACGTGTGGTCGGTCGACAACGTAAACTTGTTCACACTTTCGGGGTCAGCGACGTCGAAGTCCCAAACGACACTAGTTATAGGTAAAGTGCTCAGCGCGTTTCCGTTGAAAAACACTGTTAGCGGTGTGGATCCGTTCAGCGGAGCGGCGGTGATCGTTACTGATGGTGGCTGAATCGCCCCCGTAACCGAACCAAAAGAGTAGCGACCGATTTCACTTCTTGCCCAAACGACAAATTGTTTGACGCCGGATCCGGTGTTCATAATGGGGACGCTATGTGAATCGCCCACCGCGCACTCGCCGCCACACGAAACCACCGTAACCACTGTCGCACTATTAGGAAGGACTAAGAGGGATCCGGCTGCGCAGCTCGACTGCTGCGATGAGTAGCATCCACCCTCTTCGGGAATAAATTCAAGAGTAGTCGTGCTTTCGATAACTAAGAATTCATTCGCGCCGCTACCGGATTCCCACTTCAAGTTGGAGTTCTGGACGCGAAGATTCCGGGGGCTTTCGGGCCAGGTGAATCCGCCGTTGTTCTTAGCATCTATTGCCGCAGTGACGGCGCGATCGGCGTTGATTCGACCATATCCGTATTTGAAGCTTCGCTGCGTGATGGGATCATACTGTGCGTCATTAGGGCTTATCGGATCGGACGAGTGCTCCATGATAATGCGCACGTCAGTTGCGGTTAGGTTGGGATTAGCGGAAAGAATCAGTCCGGCCACCCCCGCAGCAATCGGACACGACGCGGACGTGCCACCGAAAAATCCTGTCCATGATCCTTCAGGGTCAATATCCGGAAAGTCCGGATCCCCTAAAATATTGCCCCCGATATTGAATCCCTCGGTTACTTTTACTTCACCTTCCGCCGCGTCTTCGACATCCGTCGTCACCACACCAAACCGAAAATCCGCACCGCCCGGGGCAAGAAAGTTCGTTGAATCTCCAAAGCTGCTGAAGCCGGCCCGGATGTCTTCACGCGTACTCGCTCCTACGGAGATGACCTGCGGGAGAGCCGCCAGGGAGAGTCCGTCGAGATTCTCCTCATTGTTGTTTCCGGCTGCGAAGACAATCACCATACCCAGCGGATCGTCGCCGCCCGGGCCGTCAAGGTCACGACCTTCCTGAAACGCCGTTTCGATCGCGGTCTCGTAGACGGGCGGAACCGGGAATTGCGCTATAAAACCCCAACTGTTTATGTGAACGTCGACGTTTTGCGCGATGGCAAACGTATAAGCCTCCGCGATGAATGTGTCCGGAATAAACTCGAGCAACCCTCGGGTTGCCGTGAATTGGGCATTAAAGGCGACGCCCCGAACACCGATCGAATTGGCCGACGCAACGGCCAAGCCCATGACCGCCGTCCCATGATTGTCAACAGGATCCTTGGGTCTGGGGTTCTTGGATTCTACTTCATCGAAAAAAGGCGCCGCAACGTCTTGTCCCGTGCCGATATAGCGACCCACCAGGTCCGGATGGTCAACGTCGCAAGCATCGTCCAGCATTCCGAAGATTATGCCGGTTCCGGTCGAACGCAACCAAGCTTCCGGGGCGTCGATATCGGCATCGGGGATGCCACCGGCGATGCCGGTGTTATCCAGATGCCATTGCAGGTCAAAAAAGGGGTCGCTTCCCCCAGCTTGCTGACGTTTCATGGCTCGCCGAAAGTTCGGATTGGCCCAGAGCGTTCGGCCATCGTCGGCCATCTTTTCTGCCAGGATTACGTCATCCACACCATCGTTGGGATTGACAATGTATACATGGGCAAGTCCCTCAAAGGCATCAACGCTCACGATTCCGAATTCAGTCCATAGTGCTTCAATTTCGTCTTCACTCATGCCCGGGCGAAGCTTCAGCACGATTTGCCCTGTGGGAACCAGGGGACTGTCCACCCCAACGTATCGAAACACCGGCCTGATGTCCTCGACGCTTTCGTCCATGCGAATCTTCGATCGCTGAACCTTCTTCGTCGATCCCACCTCGAGGATTTTCACCGAGGCGTGCGGTGCGTCCTTAATGTCCCGCAGGATCCCGTGTTCCGTCGCTTCAATCCGTTTGCGAGCGGCCTTTATACCTGAGCCGCGGTGAAAAACGACGGCCATTTCCGTCCGCGATTGTACCATCGGGATCTTGCGACCGTCGCGCAAGACGTAGTGGTGTTCGCCGCCCTGCGTCGATGCCGTGCCCGCGAGCACGGTCATCCCCACGACGTATGGGATCCAATTAGCACCTGGCAAGCGGCTCATTCCCATTTTATCATTCCTTTGCATGGATTCTCGGCTTCATGGCGAGCGCCGTCCCGCAAATCGAGGAACGCCTCTGGCCAAGCTCGTTGTGGTTGCTGTCCAGCGACCAGGGCGCACAGCCCTCATCGCAATCCCATTCTTGGGCTCACCAAAAGACCTGTCAAGCATGTATTACACGGTGCGTACGCGCATCAGCGTGTCATCGAGTCTGGCCACTGGGATTTCCCGACCCAATCCCCGGACCCCCAAACACTTCGATCCAGGCGTTGTAGGCCGAATCATCGAACATCACCCACCGCACCAATGAGGGCATCGGGTGTTCACGCAATACGTCCCGCACCGTGTTGATGGAAACCTCAGCAGCCTGGGGCAGCGGGTATCCGTATACCCCGCAACTGATCGCCGGGAAGGCCACCGATTCACACGATTGGGCTCGGGCAACCTGCAGGGACGAGCGGTAACAGGCAGCCAAAAGGTCGGATTCCCCGGAATCACCGCCATGCCACAGCGGTCCCACCGTGTGAATGACGTAACGGGCGGGCAGGGCGTAGGCGGCGGTCACTTTGGCCGCTCCGGTACGGCAGCCATTCAGCGATCGGCATTCCTCAAGCAGTTCAGGACCGGCCTCCCGATGAATGGCTCCGTCGACTCCGCCTCCGCCCAGCAAGGATTCATTGGCGGCGTTGACGATGGCATCGACCGTCTGCCTTGTGATATCGCCTCGGACAATCTCGATCCTACCCACGATTGAGTCCTTTCGACATTGATCGGTTGTGGTTGCCGGCCGACATCTGGTGCCGATCGCCCGCCGGTTTGGCGTGTTGGATGATCAACGTTTTGTCGATCAGACCCCGCGCTCGATGTTCTACGTACGCCAGTACCAGGCGGTTATCAATATCGCGATGGCGCTGCTTGTGACATTCCTCGAACCGTCGCCGATGTTCCGGCCCGAGAATCGAGGCGGTTATTCTAGCGCCCAGACCGCAAATGTTCTGCACCTCGCAACGCAGACCTTCTTCGTTGATGGCAAGCGGCCCGGTTTCTGAGCCTGCCGCCTGCGGGAGAACACGATCCATGATTTGACGCCAATCCGCTATCGTTCGATCCGCAACGTCGGACTCTGGGAATACGTGGCGCCGGGCAAGCTTGAGCACCGCTTTCAGGCGCCAGCCGTGTTCCCATGGTGTTGTGACGAAATAAGCATTGTTCTGATTGATCCGCCGATCGCGCGTCCGAGCCAGTCGAATGCCATGCTGCCGCGACGCATTGCGAAGTTGCAGCAGCCAGGCCCGCCGTACGTCGCGCTTCTGCCAATGCACACGCAACAAAGGTCTGCACTCGAAGTAGTGATTCAAGAACCGGAGCCTTGCAGACGGAGTAGCCACGCGATGAAAGTATCGGTCAAGCTGGGCGAGTGATTGCAGGCTGTGCCCCAGGGGCACTGGTCGTTGATAGAAACATGCATCTGCCAGATCTACAAAAGAAGACCTGAGGTCGTTCGAGTCTTGGTTGTCGAGCAAGATGTTTTTAGGATGGGAGTCTCCATGGATGAACCCCTTCTCATGGCTTACGGCGAACAACTCGGCTATTTCAGCAATCAAATGGCGAACCAAGGGGGCGCGGCCACCGTCGTCGGCCTGTTGTATGCGGCGTCTCCAATATTCGTCGAGGGAAACGGAATCGGGGTTGCCTTCGGTCAAGATAACGGTGCGTCGAGGCTTCCCAAGTTGAAAGCCCAGGGCAATGGGAAGAACCGTGCTCACACCAAGCCGGTGTGCCCGAAGCAGGGCTCGCCATTCCCTCTGGTGAGCGCAGAGGTTGAACCACTGTTTGGCGATCGCCCCCAGGCTGATCGTTGTTGCGACTTTTGCGTATACGACTCGGTTACCGATCGATACGCGCCAGATGGTTCGACCGTCTCCGTGTTTGACGATTCTTCTGTCACATTGTTCTGTAAGCTCAAACCAATTCAACGTGCCCGCGTCAGAAAGAAAAGCTTGCCATTGAGGGACTGTTTGCCAACTCGCATTTCGGCTGCGGACGACCACCAATTTGGGGCGCGCGTGTTTGCGTTGGAGAGAGGTACTATTTAGAGTGGCCGCAGGTGTTTTCATGTTTGTGGGGCGGGAGATCGCCGGACGAGGTACGTTTTCCCGCGAACGTTATTGTACCTCAGGTACCCAAATGGCGACACACCGCATCTTCTCGTGCCGGCGATAGGCGGTATCTTCCGTCGAAAGCTGTCGCCAACTCTCGCCTTTGCATTGACTTATGCCATACATTGCCGTTATCGAAGCACCTGGAAGACGATGACCACCCTGGTATTCATGGACCCATTAGGATGAACCGGATTTTAATTTCGACTCTGTTGACCGCCTTGGCGATGCTCGCCGGCTGTCGAACCGCGCAGATCAACGAAGCGGATCGTGAGGTATATCGCCTGATCGAACGCCGCCAACGCGATGCCATTGGAATTGTTTCCAGTGCCTACATCTACGATGAGACTGGCGCGCTGGGCGATTCGCACCGCATGTACGATTATAATCCGCGCCCCCTGGCGCCGGAACTGCCCGAGGCATTCCAAACCTACGGTCCCAGCGAACCGGAACCTGACGCCCCAAACGCGGAGGTGTCCACCCAAGATGCGGGCCAAGAGAGCGACTCCGGAGATTTGTCGGCGAGTATTTTCACGGATCAACAACAGCCTGATGTGGCCGTGTTTGGTTTGCAGGATGCGCTGGCTTACGCCATGCGAAACGCCCGCGAGCTACAAGATGAAAAGGAACTCCTTTACATCGCCGCCCTGAATCTCTCCCTGGAGCGACATCTCTGGACACCACA
>Ga0214472_10002067_pt1 | contig 21807 bp, 19 predicted proteins | sample RVTome_6_FD_207662 | JGI IMG/M metagenome (GOLD analysis project Ga0214472, IMG submission 207662) | Soil microbial communities from uranium-contaminated site in the Upper Colorado River Basin, Wyoming, United States - RVT140D175 | ecosystem: Environmental > Terrestrial > Soil > Contaminated >...
ACCCATGGCTGAAGACAAGGAATCCCGGTCCAGTTGCACACCGAATTCCTTTTCTACTGCCGCTATGATTTCCGAGACGTGTAATGGTTTCCCCGCATCCCCAAGCACTTTTTCGACCATATCAAAATTTGACGTACGTCTACAGCCAGGTTTTTGGGGGAGAGATGTTTCTCTTGCTAAACGGGCGATCAGGCCAAGCTTGAACTCTGCAACTTCCTTTTCGTACGTTAAAAACAGTTCGTCTCGTTCCATAGAATGCCTCCAAAGGATAAGGGTTGATGGTGAATCCCCTGGAGAATACCAAAATTTCACTTGTACGTCAAGCGTTATGGACGTACAAGTGACAATGAATATCTGGCGATAAGAAATGTATATTTAACTTTTAAGTACAGAGTGTTAATGGTCGTATCGCTTCAAGATTTTTAAGTACGTAATACGTAGAACTTTTGACTGTCAAGCTCCTAATATTACACAAAATATTTTATTCGTTATTGTTCTTTTCTCTTGCAGCTTTCGTTGTGTAAATGTAACCTTTACCTACTCATCCGGAGGATAGGGCAACGCTGAGGAGCGACCCGAGCGCCGAGATGAATGCCGTAAGGATGGAGGACCGGGTTATTTCTTTACCCGGTCTTCTTTTTCCTCCATCCATATGGCCCTAAGGCGTTAAACCTCGGGGGTTTGGGGGCAGAGCCCCCGCACTTCTGCACATTCAATTTTCCTCCATGTTCTGTTTTGCCTTTTTCAGTCGATAACTGTCCAGGTTAAGTTCGAGAATGACACTGTGATGAACAAGCCTATCAATGGCTGCTGCTGTGGTCATTGGGTCCTTGAAAATCTTCTCCCACTGTGAAAATGGTAAATTACTGGTGAGCATTACGCTGCTTCTTTCGTAGCAATATGCCAGAAGGGTAAAAAGCACTTCCATTTCTTCGCGACTCTGCTGAACATAACCGATATCATCGATGAGTAGAGCATCATAGCTCGCGAGTTTCTTGAGTGCCTTGGGCAAAACCAGGTCCCTTTTGGCAACCAGTAATTCCTGAACCAACAAACTACAAGGCGTGAAGAAAATTCGTTTATCTCTATTAATCAGCTCTTGCGCAATGGCGCAGAGCAGATGAGTTTTTCCGCTGCCCGGGTTACCAAAAGCCAAAATGTTTTCGCACCTTCCGATAAATGAACCATCCAGCAAGGTGTTCACCAAGCCACTGATTCTGGCAGGAAGCCGGGACTTGTCGAAAGCCTCCAGGTTTTTTTCCAGCGGCAACCTTGATTCCCTTAAAAATCGGCTGATACGCTCACAGCGCTTCTTGTCCTTGATCCATTCCTCCTCCGGTAAATAGAGCCGAAAATCTATCGGTAGAGAGAAGCTCCCTCGGACGAGTGTAGCGAAAACCCCGAGCTGGCAATTATCGACCTTTCCGAGCTGTCCGCACCACTGCCGAGCAACACCTACCGATTTCTTGCCTTTCTTTGGAAGACCGGTCTCGTCGATAATCAGTGCGCTGTCGTTATGCCCTCCAAGCAGCCTATCACCATCTCTCGCGATCTGGTTATTCAAAGGTCGCCACTCCCACTGTGAATCTGAAAGAAAATATTGCAGCGGATCATACACGGTCTCGGAAACTCTCTCTTCCATTCGTTCCATGTTCTTTTTATCCGCCTGGAACAGGCCCTTCAGGTATTGGAATGCTTTGTCTGCTAAATTAACTGTATGTCGTTGAAAAAACTTATGATATCTTTCATGAAAAGACAAAAGCTGGCGGGCCAGGCCCGCCAGTAAGTGGTGGAGCCTGACATGGGAATTTTCCTTGTGTGAAATATATTTTTTTGGGGCAGTTGTAATGGGTATCTCAGCTGCCCTGCTGAAATAAACAACTGGATTAACTATACAATATTAGAAAGAATATTCAATGTTATTTAGGCGAAATATTCAATGTTTTCTGCTTCCCAAAGTAGAACTAAAGGGAAGCGATTATCTCCGAAACTCCTGTTTTAGGGCAGTTGTAATGGATTTCGGAACTGCTCTGGCTGAGCAATCCTACTTGTCTATCCATACAATATTATGGGCAAATATCAACTATTCTTGATCCACAAAGCAGAATTAGATCAGGGTTGAAATGACAGATTTGAACTTACCTCCGGCACCCCTTTCAATGCGCTCTACCTGCTCAACATGTATATTTATTTTATTGCCAAGTCGTTTTCGTAATTCAATGATGATTTCGTTCTCTATATCTGCAGAAAACCCATCGTCCGGCACAAGAAGCAGTGTTACAGTGTCGATTGATTTCTGCAAATACTGCGCCTTTTTAACAGGAAAACCTTTTAAAACAGGGCTTAACCTGCCGACTCTGTTGCCCTCTGGAGTAAGGATATCATCATCTATCCGTCCTATCACTTTTTCTACAATCGGAAAAGTGCACTCGCATGTACACTTTTTATCGCTTACAACAACCTTATCTCCAATCCTGTAACGGATGAGTGGCATAACTTCGTTGATCAAGCCTGTGCAAACGACCTCTGCCTCTTCTCCCGCCATAGCCTGACTGCCGTCCTCACGAAGAAATTCCACTATAGAATAATCCGTATGTACATGATAGCTTCCATGAGCACACTGGCCAATAAAGACACACATTTCTGCTGCACCATATTGATCAATTACAGGGACCCCAAAAACTTCTTCGATTATCATACGTTGGTCGTCAAACAAAGTTTCCGCAGAAGTAGTTATTCCTTCTGTTAAGCCTTTCAAATCTATGGAATGCTGCTTCGCATATTTGGCAATTGCAAAAATGCTTGAAGGATATGAATCAATATAATGTGGACGGTACCTATAAAGCTTTTCAATATAGTATTGTATATTCTCATCTTTCAAATGATACGATGAAAACAATAAATTTTTCTGAAAATGACTATACCGCCAAAAGGGGGGATTTTGCTTGTCAATTGACATAATAATTCTGCCCCCAAAAGTTGCTCTGCTTTTTTTATAATCTATTCCAGAATTGCGCAAAAAACGATCATAAAAAGCATAATTTGCCTGGCGGACTGCTGTGTTGCAGTATATGTCTAGAGGTGTTCCTGTTGTCCCTGTTGTATGTATATTAATAAGATTGCTCTTTTTATAATTATTATTAATAAATAATTTCGTGTTTTTTCTTATTTCTGTTTTTTCTAATATAGATATTTTTTTTAAATCATTAATGCTGAAATCATCATTTATCATTACACCATTTTTTTTGAACATTTCCTTATAGTAGGGAACATTTTGTGCACATGAGCGAATTAGACATCGGAGCGATTGCTCCTGAAAATTTTTAATTTCAGCCTCAGTATAATACAATCGTTTTTCAATATTTTCTAACATTTTACAATATTGTTTTCCATGACGAATCTTGTCAATCCTATATCCATAAATAGAGACTAGTACATTCTGTACCACATCTGGACACTTGAAATAAATTACATCCTTTAGTGAACTCATTGAATCAACTCTATACTTTTTACTCTAAAAGACGAACCAGCCGTTCCCAGTCCGAGGTTAAAAATGGCCGAAAATCGCTTTTCATGCCATCGATGGTGTGTAAATCAGAAAACCAAATATTAATGACGTTCATTGTGGGAACAATCACATCCTTGTGATTATGGTAAGCGACAGAAGCGCCAACCGTTTGGAGATCAAACTTCGAAAACAATCCAAAACTGGCCATGAGAGAATCGGCAAGGGTGTAGGTGGTACCCGAATAGTGGTCATGAATGCCTGCAAAACCGGTTGGGATGGTTATAAACAGAGAGTCGGCGCTCAGTTGTTTTCGAAGTTTGGTCTCTTCAGTTTTAGCCATTACTCATTTGCTGTTTACAATTGGTTTTAAGATAACTGGATATTGTTGCCTTCTTGTAAGTGTTTGTTATTGCTTGCAATAAATCCGTTTTGTCTCATTGATATGTCAAGGTATATGGTTCATCCGGTAAACGAGTACCTGGACCGATGCAGATGGTAAAGCCGTAACTTGAAATATTCCATATCTCGGTATCCGTACGCCTGGCGTTTTAATGTTTTGATTTTGTTATTGGTACCCTCAACCACAGCATTGGTAATGCGATGCTTGAAATAGTTGAGGATCTTATCTTTGTATTTATTTATCTGATTACGTATGAAACTCAGCCAAATTTCAGACGACTTTCCCGATTTTTAAAAATATGTGTGAATTAAGGGCATTGCGGACTTCGGTCCAGCTGATCAAATCGGATAAAACCGAGTGAGGCATCTCCTTCGATGAACAGTCAGAATATTAAGCAGATATCTATCTGATATTTAAACAATATTAATTTCCTTTAGGTAAACCCCCGGCTTTGCCGGTGGACAACAAAAGTTTGACAGATCCTGAAAAATATTGAAGCCTCGCATCCCAGTGAACCGATCAAAGTCACGAGGAGGAGGCTTCATGAACAACACGCAAAGCTTAAGCCAACTCGAAATGGGAATGCAAGTACCATGTCGTTTGGATACCAAAATGCCGTCGGAAGATGCTCTATGGGCAGCTTCGTAAGAATCTTGGAGAAATCTTTCATGAACTTGCGCGGCAGAAGGAAAGTAAGGTACTTGAAGGGCATCTGCAGCCGGATCATGTCCATATACTGCTGTCGATACCACCAAAGTATTCTGTGGCACAAGTGGTCGGATATATGAAAGGCAAAAGCGCCATACACATAGCGCGGACCTATTTAGGTCAAAAGAAGAACTATGCGGGGATGAGTTTTTGGGCACGGGGTTATTTTGTTTCAACTGTTGGTACCGATGAAGAGGTTGTACGTGCATATATAAGAGAACAGGAAAAAGAAGATCATCGTATAGAACAACTGTCGCTCTTTAAATAGGCGACCACCGAATGGTGGTCAGTAAATCTTTTTAATATACCGCTTTGAGCGGTTCACAATTTTAATGCCACCGGCTTTGCCGGTGGATACTTACTAATGCGCCAAGCCTCAAAAGACGTGGCTGAGTTTCATACGTAATCAGATTTATTTATGGTCATGCCCAGTCTAATAAAGGCCCGGCTCCTGGATGTCAAAGCATCAAAACACCATGAATTGAGAAATTCCTTTGCTAGTTCCGGGTTTTTGAACATCCAGAAATAGCGTAATAATTCTTTCATGTTATACATCAGGAACAGGGGTTTGTTTGCCTCAAGCAAGAGCTGTAATTTTGCTTTGCTATGTTCATTGAGGTTTGAATAGTTGCGGAGAAAAAGGAATTTGCTCCCTTTTAGGTAGCTTTTCCCTTCCTTGTCAAGTTGAGCCTGCAAGTCTTTGCGCAGTTCGTCGATAGCACGATTAGCCAGGGCCGAAATATGATAGCGATCAAAAACAATATCAACATGGCTGAGGTTTTCTTCTATTGCTTTGATATAGCTCTGACTCATGTCAACAGCCACAGCTTTGAGATTCTTTGCTTTCAAGCCAACCTTTTTAAGGAAAGGCGAAATCACTTCACAGGATCTGCCTTCTACCGCATGAATTATACGGCCAGTTTGTAAGTCCATAAATATTGTCATGTAAGAATGACCCTTACGTATGCTGAACTCATCAATGCCCATATAAATAAGGTCGGAAAAGTCCTGCCGGCGGTAAATGGTTGCCAGTTTTTGCTTATGGATCTGTTTGATCGTGTCCCATCCCACATGCAGATAATCAGCCAAAGCCTTGATCGTAGCAAACTGCAAGAGATCCAATACGGTTAGAGCGAAAGACCGGGTATAGCGTTTGTTGCCATCCATGAACTGAAGCCGAGACCAGGACAGGCAACCACAATTTTTACAGCAGATACGATGCATAATGAGATTGAGAACGCAACGCTTCCTCCCCAATGGTGGCAAATGAAGAAATCGTGTCTTTTTTCCTTTGAATATCACTTGGGTGTTCTTGCAATATGGACATGATCTTATTGAGTTACTCATCTCTGCTTTGAAGATGACCTGATTGCCAAGGTATTGGGTGGAGCGATATTCCACATTTTTAATATTAAAGGCATGGTATAGTAATGACGTAGACATGACATGATTTCCTTTTAGGAGAGGTTTGATGGTTTGGTCACCAATCAACCTGCTTCATTTCATGTCTATTTTCAACTTAAAACACTCTTAGGTACTCGTTTACCGGATGAACCAGGTATATTTTGTTTTATCTGCAATTTTTTATTAAAATTGTATGTAATCAACGAGAAAAAGCAAAGCCATTATTGACATTACTTTGATAATTTACTTTTTCTTCTTTCTAAACCTGATGCCTACAAGACCAGCTATACCGGTTCCAAAAAGAAGCATAGTTACTGGTTCAGGGACAGGAATATAGTGGCCCACAAATGCACCATCATGACTAATATTTGCACTTACCATGCTGTTTGTATCTGCATCAAAAACCATATCATTATAGATAAACCAGTGTTCGTCACTATCTATAGTTAGATAAAGAGGTGTGTCAATCCATGATGGATTTGCCATTATGAAGCTAATATTGGATCCAGCGCGAGTATCAATTATTATATCTTTACTATTTTTCGATTGGTATGTTTCGAACTGAAAACCACCATGAAACGCTGTCGCCTCCATATAATTCCCACTTATAAGTTTTCCAGTAAGAGAAAAATCCAGATATTGGTTTAGGTCTAGACTAACAGACTGATAATCCCCATAATGAGACCCATAAGTTACGGCACTGTCGGGTAATGTGAAGAAACCTTGCCATTTATCGGCCTTGACAGTTATAAGATCATTATAATCAGGCGAATTATACCACTCCTGACCAGAATCTCTCCACTCAAAGATATAGGTAGCTTGAGCTTTGCTAATCACAACCAAAGAAATGATAAGCGATAAAGAAATAACCAAAGATTTAAGAAACGAGCGATTTGCATTCATAGATCACCTCTAGTTAATGGGTTAGGTATAGCTAATAAAAAAAGAATAATATACAAAAGCTATTCCTCTTGATATTAAACCTGCGAATATTATTCCATTACGCCTTCAAGATGGCACTAATCCAAGACCAATTGGTTGATCTCCTGATTGCTGGTTTGTTTTCTGCCATGTTTATTCTGCCGGGTGCAATTCGGGTGAATCATGGTGGCATCAAACCAATGTCACATTTTCCGGAACTACAAGACCCTTTCTTTTGTGGGATGATGGTTCATCGACAATCATGACGATAGACAATCATGACGATAAATTCATTCTTGTGGCGCTTCGCTAACATCCCTAGCTGAAAAAGATAACTAGCAAGGTTATTGCAAAAATCATTCCTACCTAAATATAATTAGGGTGGTGGCGGTTGTCACTTCGGCTCTGAGTGTAACTACCGATCTATTTCCAAGCCAAAATCAGAGCGTTAAATCTGGACATAATGATCTGTCTAGATCCGGCTAAAATTCTCATATCTGATCATTTGTTTTTCTGCTCCTTCAAAAACTGATTCGCATCACCTGGATATACTTCTTTTTTTCTTTAAATTTTCTTTTTTTTCTTTCTATTTCATTTCGTTGTTCTGATGTAAGGCACAAAAAAAAGGCCTTGGGGGCGTTCTCAGGTATTCTCATCTTTCGAACTGATACGGAAATGGGAATGTCGAGTAAATCCCAGAAGATTTTCCTTCTGGGCAATTCCATTTCTCCTCTTGGTTTCTATTAGTAACGACATTTGCGAAAAACCCAGGATCTGAACAGATGCTTTTCCAGCTTTGAACGTTGTGGCCGAGGAACACACTCACCAGAAATAAGTAACACCCCCAGAAAAAGCTGCGGAGTGTATACCACTGGTTTATATAGTGATCGGCATTCTCAAAACTTTCCTGAATGGCACATATCATGGTGTCAGTTGTAAATATCTCCAAGAATATGTGAATGAGTTTTGTTATCGGTTTAATCGTCGTTTCTGGGAGCAAGAGCTGCCTATGCGTTTATTGAACGTTTGCTTGACTCATATCCCAGTTAAAAACTGAAGATCGTTAGAGCTACACTGGCTATCCGCGTGCCTCCAGTGACCACTACCGGTAGTATGCTTGTAATATCATAAATATTGGATGAATATTCTTTCAGGTTTGATCGTAGATTGTCGACATTTAGAGGCACTAATGCAGCAAGCTGTTTCAACCAAACCAATATCCCGGCACGAAATCATCGCTTAAAAATTAGACGGACAGCACTACATGTTATGTGAACTTGAGTTAAACGGATAGCAATTTTAAGCCAATATAGAATCCGGATATGCGGAATTATAGTACGAAATAACGTAAACGTTCATCAACACCCCATATGCGCACGATCAGGCCGCCCATGCATAGGTCAGCTATCGCCCGTAGGCCTGCTTGTGCGCCTCTGGAGCACTGCTAAACGTTTACGGGTCTAGGGTTATGTCAGCATTTTGCTATCCACGGTGAACGGTTACGAAATAACGAACAATATTTAACTGATATTCTGAGAAAATTGGCCAAGTCTGCAGTTGTCCTTGCATATTGATCGAAGTTTTCGATGATGCTCTTTGTTCAAGCCATCATCAAGATTTTTAATCTTAATTGAGAATGCCTTGGGCTCTACAAACGCATTCCTTCACCGGCTGATATCAGGGGAAGGATAAAGTCGTTGAAGACAATACGATCGAATCCACTGCGTGTACTCTTGATCAGAAAGGAAAGCCTTTTATATTTCATTATACAAAAGGAGTGGCTCGTATCATTTTGAATATTGAGTTGCGAGTATTCAGCCCGCATTAGATCCAAACGGACGATTGCAGTTCGTTGCATCCCGGCTTAGATGAGGACGCAGATAATGACTTGATTCCAAACATGACGAAAGGTCTTTCTCTGGGTGGCGTCATCCCACGGTTTCAAATTCGGGAAGGGCTGGTATTGTATTGGAGAGAAAAACTGGGATGAATTGAAATGGTTATCATTGCTTGGAAATCTCATCTTTTACCCAACCTAATAATTCATCATTTCCAAAGGAATGGCTGGCGATCATTATTTTTACCAATCCTCCCTTACTCTTTACAATGATGTCATTGCGCAATTTTTTTTAACAAGGTATCCTTTACTCAATGAGATTGGCCGTTATCTTGGTGTGCATAACTCTACCGTGAACTCAGGACGGGAACCGATTGAAGCAAGAATGGCGGTGAAGGGATGAGAGTATTGATAATAGCCTCCGGTGATCTCTGGGCTGGGGCTGAGGTAATGGTTTATCAGCTTGCCTGTGGGCTTGCCGCAGTTACCGGGTTGGAGCTCTGTTTAGTTCTTTTAAACAATGAAAGACTGGCAAAAGAACTTAGAAAAATAGGGGTTGAGGTTCATATTGTTGATGAATCGAAGCATTCTTTTCTAGCTATTGTCCGTGCTATTAGTAGGTTAGTAGCTGTTTTTTCTCCTGATGTTATTCATTCCCATCGTTATAAAGAGAACTTACTTGCCTGGCTTGTAACAAGATGTATGCGAAAAGTTCGGTTGATCTCAACTCGGCATGGAATGCCTGAGCTTGCAGGAAGAGATATTGACATTCCTGCAAGATTACGAGCCTGGTTGTCATTTCGACTGTTATCCTGTTTTTTTGATTGTACTGTTGTGGTCTCCGAGGAAATGCTGCAATCTTTGGTTGGTTCCTATGGTTTTACCGACAAGGGCGTAAAGGTAATTTATAATGGTATCTACCTTCCTGAAACCTTAATTCAACATGCCAATATAAGAATGACTGTTGGTTCTGCCGGACGTCTTTTTCCTGTCAAAGACTATTCCCTGATGGTTGAGATTGCCAAACTGGTGGTTGCGCAAAGTGATAAGGTTGATTTTGTTCTCGCAGGCGATGGACCGGAGCGGCACATGCTTGAGGAAAAAGTAAGAAAGGCTGGCCTGCATGGTCGTTTCAAGTTTTTAGGGCACCAGGATGATATGGATATATTTTACAAGAGCCTTGATGTATACATCAACACCTCAGTTCATGAAGGCATTCCCATGAGTGTGTTGGAGGCAATGTCGTATGGCTTGCCTGTCTTGGTGCCAAAGGTGGGAGGGTTTCCCGAGATTGTTGAAGAGGGTCTCAGTGGCTATCTGATTGATGATAGAGATCCTTCAGTGTTCGCTGACCGATGTGTTGGGTTATTGTCCGATCCGGAAAAGCGAGAGCAAATGTCAAAGGCTGCCCGGCAACGGGTGATTAATCATTTTTCAAGAGAAGCTATGGCCACACAGTATTATCAGCTCTATCGGAAATTGCTTTCTTGATTTATTACTGCTGAAAATTCTAAATCTAACATTCCACAAGGGGCTACTCCTTTTAGTCCCCGTGCTTTGTGGGGATAAGTGCCTTTCACAAATTAGTTTTCTCGTTTTTTATGAACGAAAATAATCTGTAAGGCATTAATATGATAAACTGTTAAGGATGTCGAATGATGGTATCATTTTCTTTCTGGTTGTTTTTGTTCGGTGTAATATATGCATATTTTGGCTATCCCTTTTCACTGGTGCTGTTCAAGAATGTCAGTCGCAAAAAAGTGCGAAAGGGACAGTGTGATGCTACCGTAACCCTGATTATTACGGCGTTTAATGAAGAGAGACGAATTCGTGAGAAGTTGGAGAATTCGTTAGAGTTGGAATATGAAAAGGAGAAACTGCAGATTTTGGTTGCCTCCGACGGTTCCACCGATGCAACAAATGAAATAGTCAACTCTTATGCAAATAAGGGTATCGAATTGCTGAAAGTAGTTAATCGGGGTGGCAAAGAAAATGCCCAGAAAGAGGCGGTGGGGTATGCCCGAGGGGACATCATTATATTTTCCGATGTGGCGACAATCCTGGAGCCTCATGGGTTGCGGGAAATTGTTGCGAACTTTGCTGATCCGTCCGTGGGCTGCGTGAGCAGTGAAGATCGCCTGATTGATCAGAATGGCAATCCTGGGGGAGAAGGTTTTTACGTGCGTTATGAGATGTGGTTGCGTCGCCTGGAGTCAGAAGTAAATTCCCTTGTCGGATTGAGCGGTTCTTTTTTTGCGGCACGCCGGGAAGTGTGTCAGGACTTTTCAGGGGATGTTCAAAGTGATTTCAGGACCTTGCTTAACAGCATGAAACTTGGCTTGCGAGGAGTCAGTGACCCTAAGGCTATTGGGAGTTATCTCGATATCGCGGATGAAAAACGCGAATTTCAGCGTAAGGTGCGAACTGTACTTCGTGGGTTGACGGTCTTTTTTAAACACCTTGAGTTTTTGAATATTTTTAAATATGGTTTATTTTCCTATCAGTTATTCTGTCATAAGCTGCTGCGTTGGCTAGTACCGGTTTTTCTCCTAGTCGTGTTTATCACTAATGTCATTTTGGCAGCGTCCTCGTTATTTTTTCTGATGTTACTTTATGGCCAATTACTTTTTTATATAATTGGGATTTTTGGCTGGTTTACACAATCACTGCGGGGAGTATTAAAAATCCCTATGTTTTTTCTGGTTGTTAATCTCGCTATAGTGGTGGCCTGGTGGCAGTACACAACAGGAAAACGTATTGTTCTGTGGACGCCGTCGCAAAGATAGTCGATTAATAGTTCTTGGTCTCATCCTAGGACTTGGGGGATGAAAAGAAATAAAGATTCTACGAGGAATTCATTCGACTAAAATTAGCTTGATTTTGAGATAATTTTTGGAGCTAATCTAGTCCGGTTCTTACCTGTTTGTGTTCAGGCCACTGGCCTAGGTTGGAGAATGGCTTTTTTTTCTCAGATTAAGGATTTTTCAGAAAATCAAGCACAATTAACTTGATAGCAGAATGTCACCAATGCTCTTCATCGAATATTGTTTTCGAACTCGAGCTATTATTTTGCCATCCATGGTCGGAAAACCAGAAATTTATTCATTACATATGAAAGAACCACATATACAACACCAGCTATTATTTGGCTAACAGCTTCGTGGGTAAAAGAAGAATTCAATAATTCATAAAGAACCGCAAGATTAACACAATATGCTACGGCAAAAACGGCTAAGAAACGCAGAAGTTCAGATGAGCTTCGCCCCCTCGACTTGAAAGTAAAAGTTCGATTCAGAATGAAAGAAATTAACAGTGCAATTAAGTATCCCAGAGCATTACTCAAGATTGGTGATAAACCCAGCAAATACATAGAACTAAAAATTATTGTATAGCCCAAACAAGTGTTTAAAACCCCTACTAATAAGAACCTGGCGAATTGGTTATTCATCTTGAAACGTGCACAAAATACTGCCCCCCCAATGGCAACCAGCCTAAGTGAGGTTCGATCCAAGTAAGTTTTTTGAAGGATGGAGGAACGAACAGGCAGTATGCAGAATGGAAATTGCTGAATCCCGCTTGTCTTAAATACTTTCTAAGTGTTTTGGGTCCCAATAACACCGCATCAGCATCGTAAGAGCAATTAGAAACTATACGGCGTGTTATTGAATTGTAAGGATTATGCTCGAATACAAATAGGTTTCCACCTAATTTAAGACGTTGATACAACAAACTGGAGACACACTTACGTTCTGCGGTTGGGACATGATGATAAACGCCAGCAACAAGTATAAGGTCAAACCCACTCAATTTTGAAATTTTGCCACCTTCGGCAATAAATTCAACATCCGGGTGGTCTCGACGTGCGATGTCAAGACTAGCGTCTGAAATATCGGTGCCGGTTACGTCAGCATTTGGGAATGATTTCCTTATAAATGGAATATTGCGTCCGATACCACAACCGTACTCAAGTATGCTATTTACTGGCTGAGTAAGCCTAGATTTCATTAGCTCAATTTTATACTTTGCAAAGTATTCGTCATTCTTGGAAAAGAAACTCGTACGTTCTTGTAAAAGCCGATTGTAGTCATCCGTAAATTTATCAAAATCAACACGATTAGTCATGATTAGAAACTACCTCCTCTATAATGTAACGAGGCCGTGCTTTAACTTCTTCATAAATACCGCCAATGTAAGCGCCAATGATTCCCATTACAATTAGTTGTATGCCACTAAACAGAAGTAATAGCACTACGATTGTCGTCCATCCACTAGGGATGCTTTGGTTGGCTAAGAAAAAAAATATTGAAAACAACATATATATAAACGCAAGGCCCGCAAACCCAACGCCAACGAAAATCCCTATATGCAAAGGTCTCGTACTAAATGAAAGAATGCCGGCTAAAGCCAATTTCATCATCCCTGATAACGAGTATTTTGACCGACCCGCAAAACGACGTTCTGCAGTATATTCAATACTTATTTGATTGAAACCCATCCATGAGAACAGACCTCGCAAAAACATACCGCGTTCTTGGAAGTCAGTGCTAAGAGAGTTCGCAACCCTACGGCTGATTAAACGGAAATCAGCGGCATTAGCATTGATTGGGGCGCTGGAAATCGTGGCCAGTAATTTATAGAAGGTGTTACCCATTGCCTTTCTGAAAATTCCCACATCTTCCGTGTCACGCCTAACTGTATAAACAACATCGACACCGTCACGAAACTTCTCCAGGAGTTGAGGAATTATCTCCGGCGGATGCTGGAGATCACTGTCCATCATCACGATGCAATCTGAGTCTACCGCATATTCAATACCCGCAAGCAACGACATCTGATGGCCAAAGCGTGAGGACAATGCTATTACTTTAGCAGAAGGGTCTTGTGCGACAATACCGCGTAATACGCATAGGGTATTGTCGGTGCATCGATCTACGACGAACAGGATGCTTGCTTCAACATCATCCATCGAGTCAAGCACTTTTCGAGTACGTGCGTAAAAATGAGTGATTACCTGTTCTTCATTGAAGACGGGAGTGACTACCGTCATTTTGAGTTTTGGCATTCATTTTCCCCGTTGCAATTAATTGTTTTGTTTTTGTCACATCTGCATAAATTACCGGCACATCGTAACCTCTGTGATTTGAAAGACTGGTGGACTCCTTAACAATCGATGGGGCCAACCCTGCTTTTTCCAATTGATGCATCAGAACTTCTCGCATTGAGACGGGTACACCGTTAGCAACATGATAAATTTCACCGGCTTTACCATGCATTGCGATACCAAGCAGCTGGATTGCCGCTTCGTCGGTAGAAAGATAATCACGTATAGCTGTTAGTGGACCACACTCAATAACAGATCTCCTTCCTGTCATCACTTCATCTATTTGGTTCCGTAAGCGCCCAGCGAATAAGCGGCCAGACACTCCAGGCCCATACAAGTTAAAAATACGGGCACAGATTACATCCACTCCCTGGCTCCCATAAAGCCCAACCAATTGCGTTTGCCAGGCCTTACTTACTCCGTAAATAGATACGGGAGCTAACACACGGCTTTCTTGTATAGGATTTTCTTCAATTTTTACAATACCGTACTCAGCAGCGGAGCCTACCAATATCACTCGTGTATTTAGTCCACTTTCCTGCACCAGATCAAGAATATGTCTCGCAGGCTCAACATTGGTTGCATATACCTCATCAAAACTGCCGGAAAACGTAGCAGCAAGATGTAGCACAATATCGGGTTTGGCTTGATTGAAGACAGTGGAAAGCTGCCCATGATTGCAAACATCGCAAAGCATAGGGCTTATTGAGTCATTTCTATATTGTCTTCCAGCAGCAATAACTCGATAATCGCCTTGCTTATTCAATTGTGCGATAACAGCTCGGCCAAGCGCTCCGGTACCGCCAGTGATAAGTACTTTCATCAAAGAGGTATTCCCAATTTTTTGGAGAGATCATCGAAATTTTCGTCTGCATACTGATAATCGTCAGGTCGTCCGATATCTAGCCAATATCCGGAAAATGGCTCAATAGTAATTTCTTGTTTGCTTGCGAGTCCGTCAAGCATTAGGTTATCGAAACCATATGGGATTCCATGTGGAAGCGCCGTGATGACAGATCTATTTATGCAATAAACACCCATGCTTACATCAAAATCGTAGGAAGGTTTTTCTTGAAATTCCGTCAGTTGACCAGCCTTATCATATTTCAATACACCAAAATCAATTTTCACCTGCCTGCGGTAGGCTGATACAGACACTTGACTGTTTTTCTGTACATGGGTTTTAAAAAACTTTCTGTAGTCGAGATCACACAAAATATCTCCATTCATAACGAGAAAATTTTCCGGCAGATCGTCCACTAAAGTCAACGGACCTATCGTGCTTAATTCTCCTTCTTCGAGTGAGTAATCAATCGTCATACCGAAACGTGTGCCATCCCCAAAATATGCCATAATCAAGTGCGATAAATGGTTTACGGCAAGCGTGACATGCGTGAACCCAGATCGCGCCAATTGCATAATCACAACTTCCAGAATCGAATATTTCCCACCCAAAGGTACAAGTGGCTTTGGAATAAGGGTTGTATATGGTCGCAATCGAGTCCCTTTACCACCGGCCATAATAATTGCTCTCATTTGCGTGTCCTCGCTTTTAAACGTTGTACAGCCAGGCCTTATAACGAGCGAAATTTTCAGCCTTCCTAAACCAATCAATAGTGCGTTTTAAACCTGTTTTAAGATCATGTGATGGCCTCCAGGGAGTGAGGGTGGTGATCCGTGTATTATCACCCATAAGCCTGAATACCTCCGAGGCTTCTGGGCGGCGTCTTTTTTCATCTGCAACGATTTTGGCATCAGGATTCAATTCAGCAATTAACATCTGTGCCACGTCTCCTATGGAGTATTCTACACCTGTGGCAATATTTACTTCCTGCCCAATAGCGACATCGGCCTCGGCCAATGCAATGAAACCTTGGGCCGTATCCTTGACAAAGTTAAAATCACGGGTTGGCGTCAGGCTACCAAGATGCAACTCCGATTGACCGGACAGCAATTGGGTAATTACTGTTGGGATGACCGCCCTGGCTGACTGGCGTGGACCATATGTGTTAAACGGCCGAACGATAACGATTGGCATATTAAATGAGCGATAAAACGATTCGGCTAAACGGTCTGCCCCAATTTTTGTGGCACTATATGGCGATTGCCCTTGGAAAGGATGCCTCTCATCAATTGGAGTATATTGTGCAGTTCCATATACTTCGGAGGTAGAAGTCACCAGAACACGCTCAATATTTTGGTTACGAGCCGCCTGCAGCACATTTAACGTACCCTTGATATTGGTATCCACATAGGAGTCTGGAGAATGATATGAAAACGGTATTGCAATCAGAGCCGCTAAATGAAATACGACATCGCATCCACTGATAGCTTTTGCTGCACCGTTAGGGTCTCTAACGTCACCCGCAAAGACATCAAGAGACGACAGTGTATTCATCGGCAAAGTATCTAGCCAACCCCAACTGTTAAAAGAGTTATAATAAACAAAAGCCCTAACATCGCAACCGTGATCAAGCAGTGCTTCAACTAAATGGCTTCCAATAAATCCATCTGCACCAGTGACCAGTACTTTTTTATTTTTCAGGTTCATTTTATCCTGTTGTAAGGTAAGGTGAGGTGAGGTGAGGTGAGGTGAGGTGGGTGATAAGAAATCGCTTTTTCAGGCGTCCCTAAAAATTGGGCATCCTCGACCCATGATTCCAGCACAACAACGCATACCCTAGCCGACTGGCACCACCGAGGCAACTTTTTTATCTTCATTCTGCAAAGTTGCCTTGCAGATTCGCGCAAGGCCCGTACAGTATTGATGTCTGACCGATTTAGGCCCAATTTCTCCACAAACCTCCCCCTCCACCGGTTTTACAGCGATTTGACATCAACAGCCGGCTCCTCATAACCCGGCCAGCCATCGTCATCGGACACATACCGCACGCTTTCGACAAAACTGGGCGCGGGTGCCGGAGGCGCCCGCTGTTTGACTGGCTCAGAGTAGAGTTTCAGGTGTATCAGAATCTACTTGATCACAGCCCGCTCGTAGATGAAACTAATGATTTTCATCTCACCGCCGCAATTCCTCCCTCCTGCCGATGAACCTCCGAACTGAGGAGTTGGCATTGGGAGTGGCAATCACTGGGGTTTAACAACCGCTTACCCTGCAAATCGCTTCGCAATGAAGGAGATATGGATGCAACCCACTGGAACGCATTCAGGTTGCGCCGCACGATTTTATCCGCTCGGGGGTTCAATCTTACCCAGTCTTGAATCTCCGCGGTTATTTGCGACGAGATGTGCCGCGATCTTTACGCAGCAGGTTGCGCGATAATCCCGAAATACATAAATCTGGACAAAAGCCTTTTTGATCCTGGGTGATTCGAAATATCAGCATTCTATTTCCTGACTCTATAGAGTTCCAATGGATCACCTCCGGCATCTACACCACGGTATAACCTTTCAAAATCTCTTTTATAAGCGCCTGTTTGGAAAACCTTTAGAAAAGGAAAATCCTTTATCAAACTGTACTTTAAATAAATATAGTCAACCTGATTAAGGGTTGTGTAAGTAACCAATTGTTCATAATTCGAATAGGGTAAAAGGGCATTTTTTGTAGTACCTAGAAAGTAGGATAAATATCCCTTTCTTGCAGAAATAATGGGTTGCCGTTCCCATTCTGCTGTTTCACTTTTTATAATGTCCATAGGTTCTTTTAACTCTGTAAGACTATATTCGCGATTATGCGTGGGGGGAGAAAATGATTCTCTTATTTGGGACTCCCAACCCGCAATCACAAATAAAAGCATTACGGCCAGTAGAGTAAAACGAAAAATTGTGGGGCGGTTGTCACCAACAATTACAGATCGCCAAAGAAAATCGACACCAATTCCGGCTACAAGCAACATAATTGGCGCAACGATGAGAATATGTCGTATTACTACATTGTGTAGCAATGGTGCTGATAAACCAAATGCAATGAAACTCAAAATCAGAAAAACCTCGAACCTTTTTTGAGATTGGTGAAGGCTGAAAAGCCCGAAAACGAAAAAGGTGAAGATAAAAATGCCTATTAAGCGGGGAAAACCATAAAAGTACAGGTCTCTGCAGTTTTTGACAATTGTTGATATATAATTAACATTTATTGTGTTAATTTTTTTTAATTCCTGCGGGTTTTTCTTAAGATAAACAATGTTGATCTGTTTTGGATTAAAATTTAAGCCATATATTTTTTCATCATATGATTTCCCTAGTGGCGAATGCAGAAGCGCTGCCCACACTTGGCGCCCGTTGATCGCCAAGCCATTCATTTGGTTACTAACCCGCAGAACCTGAACACCTGCTAACATGATAAACGTAAGGACGTAAATCAAGGACCACGAAACTACAGTTTTTAAGGCTATGGTTTTTGGCCTTTTCGTTAAAAAGTAAACAAATAACATTAAAGGTATGAATATAATAAATAGAATACCTTCCATGCGATTCAAAAAGGCAAGACCGAAAATGATGCCAAGGATAACTGCTCCCCAAGATTTCGGATTTTTGTACAGCACCCAAAAAAGCCATATCCCAAGATATATGGTGGCAACGTATACGGGTTCGGTCAGAACGGTAAAAGAATGGGCAATAAGTTCAGGGTTGATAGCGAGAAAAAAAACACCTAAGGCAATCGCTGCCGGTCTGGCTATCTGAAATCCTATACCGAGTACAGCACCAAAAAGCACAATCCCGGAAAAAAAAGAGGCAAGTTCAGCTCCGAATTGTACCGACCAGCCCGGAAGGCTGAAAAGTGCACCCAAAAATGGATAAAAGAGACTACTGTCTGGATCTAAATTTGCGATTTTAGTTAAATTGAAGGAAAGAAACGTCTCGATATCTCTTAAATACGAAAGACTGTCTGTGTCTTTAAGAAGGACAGCGCTTTCCCAAGCCATTAACCTAAAACCAACATATGTGATCAGTATAAGAGTGAATGCCAGATAGTGTATTGGTCTGATATCAACTTTCATTCTTCTGGCTCTCCAAAATTTAGTTCGTAAATTTCGTAGCGATACAGGTGATAAGAAATCGCTTTTTCAGACGTCCCTAAAAATTGGGCCTCCTCGACCCATGATTCCAGCACAACAACGCATACCCTAGCCGACTGGCACCACCGAGGCAACTTTTTTCTCTTCATTCTGCAAAGTTGCCTTGCAGATTCGCGCAAGGCCCGTACAGTATTGATGTCTGACCGATTTAGGCCCAATTTCGCACAAACCTCCCCCTCCACCGGTTTTACAGCGATTTGACATTCCGTACCTGGTTGTGAACGCTGCCCCAAGTAAAAAGCACGGGATAAGTTCAGTTACGAAATTAAAATTTCTACCTCACTAAAAACCGGAGTTGTGACGCCAAGACGTAATCATCTTGATGAAGGAATCATCGATCAGTCCTCCCTTTTTCAACATTGTCAAGACATTTGCCCGGAACAGCTCGGCCAAGTGCCGGATGTCCACTTTTGGCATGACATAGAAATAACCTTTAAGTTGTTTTCAAACCTTCACCGCAGGCCTCGGAAAGCGGGATAAGTGTCTTCACAAGATCAAGATCTCTAGGCACAAAATAATTCGGCCAGAGGGCGAATGTCCACCTTCGGCTCCCCCTTGATACAATCAACAGAAAAACTCAATAAATATTTCCACCCGTCAAAAAAAGGAGACAGGAAAAGAAAAACGGCAACATTGCTCAAGAAAAACCGATGAAAATAATTGTTCTCACAGCATAATGCCCCCTAATGTGCCATTGAACCCCGTTACGTTACAGCCGATTCCAGACAGAATTTCATGATTGTCCGTATTGACCGATAGCACATTTTCATTGTGCAAGGGTGATTATTGATTCCTGCCTATATCCCTTGATTATGGCAGAATCATTTTTACCTTATACAATCCCTGGTCCCGAGTGCCGGCATATACCGTTCCCTGTTGATCCGAACAGAAAGAAATTATTCTGGGCAAATCCCCCAGAACGTTGTTGACGCTGATCCAAGTGCCGCCGAGATCCCTGGAAACAAAGCGTCCGTTGAGCATGGAAGCCGCTACCAGCAGGTTCAGATTCGGATTGTGAATCATCGTTTCGACATTCAGGTTCAGACTTGGTTTGCGGCAGGTTTTCCTGTTGTCCATAGTGGAAAAAATACCCTGTCCGGAAGAGACAAAGATGTGGCCCGATACAGGTTCTTCAGTCAGGCAGGACATGGAGGAAAAATCGCCTATAACCGTTCCATTGATTATGCCCCTGACGGTCACCCGTGCGACTTCATTGGCATCCTTTTTTCGCATCCATTGGCTGCGATCCTTACCGAAATTGACGAGTCCCAGGTTGTCTGTTGCCGCCAGAAGTTCTCCTTTCGATGTATGCAACAGGGCCACGATGGGCTCTGAATCGACGTACACGAGCTGGTGGATGGTCTGTCCTGAATCCGGAGAATAGAATATATCGCCGTGGGTGGTACCGATGAACAATTCATTTTTCCGGCCGGTCGCAAATGACTCTATATTTCCGTTACTTGACTCTGGTCCATTTTAGATCACTACCCGAGTCGCCTGAAGCAATAACCTGGGATAAGTTCAAAATGTCCCTCTCGTGTTGGATACAATTTTGGACAGTGTACCTTGCACGAAAAAGTTTGTTCAATTTTAATTGTAAATGGCTGAAATTGTAACTGGAAGGAGGTAGGGGAAATTCATCCTGCCCTTTGAGGGCATATAAAATATTCCGCCGAAGTGAAATGGTGCCCTGACCTGTATTCACTACCTCCGGTACATCAAAAACCTCTATCACTTGCTTCACGTAATTGATGCAAGACATTACGGCCAATATATTGAAAAGTTAACAGAAAATCACTTTTCCGGAAAACCAATCGGCGATTGCAAAGAGATACATGGACCCGCGTCGCGGGTGGGCAGGTGATATTGAAAGCCTATACCTAGTTTGGTCTGATAATTTCCATGATCTTTAGCAAATAAAGTGAACAATCCGACGGGTACGTCGGGAATTGTTGTTAGATATCTGTGGATAAACAGCCTTAATTCGCATGGGTTGCATAAGTGGGTGAATCCATTTCCTTATGGAAACAGTATTGCGTTGCCAATGTAAATATTTCGGATTGGCGGAAATTATCGTTACCTGACCAGAAAAAACACCAGAAAAGCGGAAGGGCAGAGATGAATCATCGCATGAGTATTACAAATATTTCAAATATTATTTGTAATAACAGAGTCATATTATAATGTTCGCCTGTATGGAACACAATTTGCATTTCTCGCAGGGGATCTAGGGTGTCGAGTATATAAGCTTTTCCGTATGATACTTTACGTAAGTTTTATAACGTGTGGACATGACAGACGAATAATTGGCGCTTGTGCAGCTGTAGAACTGATACGACATATAAACTCGGTTATTGCAATCTCTTTCCAAGTTCAGCACTCGGTACAGTTGGTTGTAAATAACGGGAGTTATCCGCTGGGCACATTGCTTTAATCAGGTGAGTCAACAAGAGGTAACAATCGATGAAAAGGATGAAACGCTTTTTTTATCAAATTAGATATCTGATCATTGCTGCAATAACAATTACAGCAATAAATGCTAACGCAGCAGCATTTATAGATGATTTCAGCAGTGACAGCCGACTCGATTATACGGTGACCAACACCTGGACCAAAGGGGGAGTGGGGCAGTTCCTGTACGATAGCGCCGGCAAGCGGTTACGAGTTGTAACCGGCGATGATGTAGCATTGCGTTTCGAAAAGGCACTGCCGACGGTTTCCAATAGCGGGGTTCTGGAGCTGGATTTCCTGCCGACCCAAAAATATCCCGGTGGGGGCGAGATTACCGTCCTGTTGCTGCAGGATGCGGATAATTATTACAAAATCGTCAACACGGATGGCTATGGGCCGGGCACGGTCAGCAAGGTGGTGGCCGGTCAGGTCGTGGACAGC
>Ga0214472_10002069_pt1 | contig 21799 bp, 19 predicted proteins | sample RVTome_6_FD_207662 | JGI IMG/M metagenome (GOLD analysis project Ga0214472, IMG submission 207662) | Soil microbial communities from uranium-contaminated site in the Upper Colorado River Basin, Wyoming, United States - RVT140D175 | ecosystem: Environmental > Terrestrial > Soil > Contaminated >...
TTCGCAGGGTCGATACCGAGCCCGGTACAAACTTCGCTTGCAATGTCATCGCCAAACAGGTCCTTGACGTCGCTGAACGACAACTTGGAGAATTGATCGGTTGTATAGACCGACCCGGTCAGGGTCTGACACGAGTTGGCATGAATGCTCGCCAACTTTTCGTGGGTAACGTCAAACAGCGCGTCCTCGACGGACGGCAAGCCTGGAGAGTACTTGTTAAGCAGGTGAGTTTCCCGGTCGAACGTTTCAATCGTTGTCGCCAACTTAGTCGCGGTGTCTGGATCTAAAAACGCTCGCGGCTGCGACGCGACCTTGTTCGCCAGGGCCTCAAACAGTACGGCTAATCCGGGTTTTACGCGATCAGCGGCTTTTACACGGTTGCGGATGGCCGCAGCTATTTTGCTGGGGGAGCCAACGCCCATCCCTGCGGATTTCTGCAGCGTTTCCGTGTAGTCACCGATATCGGCGCCGTACTCTCCGGCTTTTCGCAGTATGTTCCTGGCAATGATTTGCCGGTCGGTAAAAAGGAACTCCGTTCGCAAGCTGTCCAGGTGGTTCTCGAACCACTGGGCAGCCGCCTTTACTTCCATTGCGTTCCGCAACGGATACCTGCGGTCTTTTACGCCGTTGTCGGAGGCTATTACAATTGCGTACCGGGAATCCGGCACGGCGTCCTTCTGCATCTGCGCATGTTTGACGCGGACAGCCTCGACGTCGCCGCCGATGCCCCAGTACACAGCCATCTTGTCCAGTCGACCCCGGATGAGCGGGCGAAGCTTGGGATTAACCTGATCCTCGTTCGCGAGAAAAAACATGTGCGAGACCAGTGTTGCCGCTTTCGAGTGCACTGGAAATTGGTGCGAAACCGGATCCGCGAACATGGTTGGACTATCCCCCGGAGGGCTGCAGACTGCCTGCACGGAGGCCTGTTTAACGTACTCCGGGAAGCCGTACATCGCGTTCAACCGGTTTGTCTCGACTAGATTTACGTCCCCGGATTGATCGATCTTGCTTGCCATGGTTATCGCTCGCTATTACGAAGTCGACAGTTGCATATCCTGGCAACGGCTGCTGCCGGTGCTGGGCGTGGAGTGCCGCGACCAGTCGCTGCCAGCGACGGCCAGGTGCCCGGCTTGCGGGGCCATGCAGCTGCTGATTGTCCAGGATCCGGTAGCGGATGGTCAATGGCACTACTGCCGGTCTTGCCGCATCTCCGGCAGCCTGGTTCAGCTGGCTTCGTACGTGTGGAACCTGCCGTTCTCGGGTACGCTGCTCAAACTCGACAGACTGGGTTTTCAGATTCCGAGTTTTGCCGACAGCCGGCTAGACGTCATCAAGGCGTACGAGCAGGCCATGGTCGCGCGGCGGCGATGCGAGAGTCTGTGGGAAGAGGCCTCCGACGGCCGGTTGCTGCTTCGCGAGGAATACAAAGCATTGCTCGGGAGCCTGGGAATATCCGCTTACAGCCGCGCGAGCCTTGGTGGCAGCCACGGCTACCCGGAAATAAGCCGTATTCTGGGCGGGCATACGGCCCAGGCGGTAGCCGATATGGTTTTTCCGGATCGTGCGGATATCGCGGTGGGCCGCAATAAAAAGGACGGCGGCCTCAAATTCAGATCGCCGCTTGCCGGCGTTTACCCGGGCGGCGGATGGACGGACGTGATGCTCGTGCCGTTTTACGACCTGCCGGGTCGAATCAGCATGTTCAAGACCTGGGGCCGGCACGGCCGTGCCGGAAAGATCGGGGAAGTAATCGTCAGAATAAACAAAGCGGCGGATCCCGGGCTGGCTTTTCATTCCGGGCTGCTATCGAGAAAGCGGCAAACGATCTATGCGATTTGCGATCACGCTAGATACTTGAAACTGCAGTTCGACAGCCTGCGGATCAATCACGGACTGCTGCCGCTGGTGTTGTGGCACGATAAAGACGGCCAAGTCAGCAGGTTTGCCTGGAAAATGCTGCAACATCACAACGTCATTTTGTGGACCGAGACGATTACGCCGAGGCTGATAATGCAAGCCGTGCACTGCAACGGCTCAATCTGCCTGATGCGAAGCAGCATGGACAGGCAGCGCCAGATGACCAGGCTGTTCGAGTATCAATCGCCAAACGATACCCTGGCGCAGATGCGTCGCCGGGCCAGACCGTGGCCGGCTGCGTTGAATCGAATGTATGATTTGGGAGGCCAGTCGACGCTGGAAGAAATTTTCCTGTACCTGGACTCCGAAGGCGTTAACGTGGATCGTCTCTTGCCGCTGTGCAGTAGCCGGTTGGCCAAGCTGGCCCGGGACATACTTGGCTATAAATCTCGTGTTGCAACGACCGTCTACTCCGCCGGCCGAACACTCGTCGAGGAGAACGGCGTCTGGTATCTCAATCCCTCGAACCCGCGGCGAAGTGGTCACGTCATTTCGGATTGCACCTACAGGATCAACAAAATCGTTAGATTCGAGAACTCGCCTGCCATACAGTACAAGGGCGTGGCTTCGTTCAAGGGGCGCAGTGTGGAGTTCGTGGCAAACATGGACGAGTTTGAACGAAACCCGCTGGATTGGCTGGGCGCTGAACTTATCAGGCGGAACGTGGGTGTTATAACCTACGAGCGTGTCTGGCAGCGTCGAACCTTATCGGCGGCTAAGCGGCTGCACGCGCCCAAGCTGGTGACCGGCGTTGATCGGGTAGGCTGGAATGCGGGTACGGCTAGAATCTCCTTCCCCAAGTTTGAAATCCGATTTGGCGGGGGGTTCCATTGCACTGGCGGCGACTATCTGAGCGGGCTGCCATGCAGCATTTTATCGGCTGCCGAGGGGAGCGGCGGCTACGCCGCCGAACTGTCCCAATTGTCCGTCGACAACCTCGTTAACAGGTACGTATGGGCCTTTTTAAGTCACATCGCGGCTAACCTGATAGCGCCAATTTGTAACAGGCCCAAGCGGGGACTTGTTTATTCCGGACAATTAGCAGGCAGAGTTGCCGCTTGCGTTGCCAGCGCGCTGGACTTACACGTGCTGCGGGGCAAACACCCCGTTAGCACCTGCTTGAAAGCGGAACGGAAGCACGACGTACCGATCGTGGACGGACGGCTGGTCGGTAGTGAGGCCATGTCCCGGTATTTTGACGCGAGCTGGGGGGACAGAAACGCGATAATACAGGTCAAATACGAACTCGCACTGCTTGCCGGCCTGAGCGAGCACTGGCGAGCCATGCCGGCTGGCTTCGCGACCTCGGGCGAGGAAGAGATCGACAACGCCGTATACGGGCCGCTAATCTCGATGGCCTTGCCGGCGTTATTGGGTTTTCTGATGGAAACCAGGCTGACGTACGTGGATTCCAGGCGAGATCACTGCGTTGAACTCGGTGTTGCCGTGCGAAAGTGGTTCAAATCATGCGGATTCGATGCGAGCGTATTAGACGGCGCGGACGATCTAACGCGAATGCACGAAAAAGCGGCTTTGATTCCGGAACTGATTGTGCTGGCGGCCAGGCTCGGCAGGGTGGTTCTGTCCTCGAATCGCGACAAGCCTGGGCGTTTTCAGGTATTCGTTGACAGCAAGCACATTTTCATTTCCGAAGCACTGTTGCGGCAGGCGGCGAAAAAAGCCGTATTGGACCACGGCGAGATAACCAGCCTACTGGCAAAGTCAGACGGTTACGTGGGCGAAGCCTCGCTAAACGGCGACCGTGGATGGCTAGTTAAAAGACGATGGTGGCGATCCGTGCTGCGGCGGGCAGGCGTCGACGGTTTGAGTTCGACCTGGCTTAAGGTCGTTTCCGCCGGCCGCTAAGTGAAGTAGCGGTCTAATTTAGCGAGGTGTCAAGAGAAAAATGTAGCTACACCGAGGGGTCCTCGCAGCCCCAATGAGAGCCGAGTAAGAGCCGCGCAGGCAAGGGTGGGTAACTGATCGTCAGATTTGTGAGGGCGCTGTTTCACGCAACGTTTCAGCGCTCGAGCACATCTGCATCGGTCCATTCAGTCCGGCGGTGTCTCTCGGAGAACAGCCCTGACTTATGTCGAAGAATGGGGACGATACAAAGGGCCGTCCCCGACGTTTCAATCGCCAGCTGGCCGCCGTAGTATCGGTGGCGGTGGCCAGCTGGCATTTTTAATCCCAGTTTTCAAGAAAAAAACGAAAGGTGACAAATGAGAAAGCAAACGACTACACAGCTGCTAGCCGAACTGAAGACATTGGCAGGCGCAGCCCGAGACAACATCTTCCGGCGAATACAAATCGTACGGCAGATCCTTGACGACCACGCTTGGGTCGCTCGCGTCTACGACGGCGACGAGATCAAAGCACGCGACAGCCTGCAGCACGAGTACTTCCACGAGCTCAACGGGGCCTACACGCTCGGCACGCTGCTTTCGATCCATGCGATGTTCGCGGACGTCAAGGTATGGGAGCAGAATCGATACAATCTCCAGACTATGCGGGCTCTGTACGAGGAGCAGAAGGTACCGGACAAGCCGGGGATCAAGCAAAAGCGAGTGAGCGCGAAGGATTTGGAGGAGGCCGAGGAAAAGCTGCAGGAGGCGACCCAGTACGTGCGACGCGCGGAGGAGTTGCTGAAGGAGCGTGAGCGGGAGATTGAAACCCTGCAATCGAAGGTCGCGGCACTGTCAGAGGAAAACGCGCTGCTCAGGGGGCGGATTTATGAGCTGGAAAAGGCGACTCAACGGTTTGTAGGCGTTTGAGCGAGTAAACGTTGCGAGAACCACCAGCTGGCCGCCGTAGTATCGGTGGCGGTGGGCACAGGGCGTGAGTGAAGAGTGAAACGTTGCAAGAAGGAGAGGAGTAAAGATGCCGCAGGGAATCCTACAGATCAAGCTCGGGTCGGCAGTTGGCATGCCGACCAAACGGTTGCACATTCTGCTGGGTCAGGCAGCCGTCGATTGCAATCGCGTTCGAAATGCCATTGTGCGTAAGTGGGTCCGGTGGCGCGAGGACAACCCGGACTGGACACCGGGGCAGAGACGGACGTCCATACGCAAGGGTACGCTGAAGACGACGAAGGACGGCAAGCCGGTCATGGAATCGCCGATGATCTCCCAGCAGCAGCAGAATCTGCTGTATCATACCTACAAGGACGTGGCGCCGTCGCTGTCGTCTAATTTGGCCAACGGATGTTTGTCCGAGGTGCTCGACAACCTCGCGGGAGACACCCCCTACAATCACGTTGGCGCCAAGACTTGCTGGGAGGCCACCCTGAACTACGAGATTAATCCACCCACATTTCGTTCGCTCACAATTCCAGTTCCCAAGCAAGATTCGATAATCACCTTCACGGACGACAGGTTTACGCTGACATTTCCACTGCTCAGCCGGCAGTCAGGGTACAGGACGATCAAGCCGTCAGTCCGCCTGCGAGGCTATTCAAGCGGCGGGCTCAGCCGCGGAAACCAGAGATTGGCCCAGAGAATCATTGCCGGCGACGTGAAGCGGTCTGATTCCCAACTGGTCTTCGAGCAAGGCGAGTGGGAGTACCACCTGTGTTATCACGTGCCGATCACTGATCACGGGCTAGATCCGACAAGAGTAGCAATTCTCACCCCATTGCGTGAGCCGGAAGGACGAAAGATTCAGCGACCATTCGAACTGCGAATCGGCGATGGGCCGGTCTGGAAGTTGGGCGACGGAGCTCCTTACACGGCGGAGGTCACTCGCGTACAGATCCGGCGCAAGTCGATTTGTAATCGGTACAAGGATGGACACCGGCACGGTCATGGCCGCAAGCAGTTTTACGCTTCGCTTCGGCCTTCGTCCCGGGCCGTGGTCGACCAGCAGGATCGTTTTATCAAGCATTTGGTGGCCGACATCGTAAGGTTTTGCATCATGTTCGATGCGGGGACAGTCGAGTATCGCGAGCCAACAATGCCTTTGCGAAAGCTCATCTGGTTCGAGCAGCGCGGTGTGCCGTTTAATTGGACGCGATTCGCTGGCCACCTAGCATTCAAGTTAGAGTGCAACGGAATTGCACAGGTGACTCGAAAATCGAAGCGGAAGAAGCTGCCTGTCCGTATCGGCGTTCCGCAACACAAGCTGGAGTACCCTGGAGCATGGCCACAGAAAGATACAGAATAGACTGCGGTCTCTGCGGAGAGCCAGTAAAGTTAAGCCGGAGCAGCTACTTGATGCACATTCGTCGCGGCACGCTGCCGCTCTGCCGCACCAAGGGCTGCTACCGGTACGCGCGGTCAGTTGCTGGCAAAAACACGGCAGCCGCTCGCACGCCGCAAGGTGTTGTTGCGACTCATGTTGCGGGGAAGGGGTTTGTGTGCGGTGGGGGCAAACGAGGTCATCAGCACGGACCGCTCGCAAGCGGTCGCGTGAGGCACGTGCTGCCAACGACTTACGATGACGGTGGTGAAGTGGGCGAGTGATCAGTGAAACGTTGCGAGCAGCCCAGCCTGGCGGTTAACTCACGCCGCAACTGGCGGTGAAGTGGGCGAGTGATCAGTGAAACGTTGCGAGACTCCGCCCGGAACGAAACGGCGAGTGCGGCTGTTAGGTGAAGTGGGCGAGTGATCAGTGAAACGTTGCGAGACGAGCAAAGCCATGGACGATTTCTGCGATAAACCGGTGAAGTGGGCGAGTGATCAGTGAAACGTTGCGAGTGGCCAGTCCAGTTCGCCCAGTCGGTCTTGCGGCACGGCGAAGTGGGCGAGTGAAAGATGAAACGTTGCGAGTGCAAGATCCTGGGGGCGGATGCCCCGCTGCACGCGAGGCGAAGTGGGTGAGTGAACTGTGAAACGTTGCGAGGCCACGACGACGAGCAGCTGGCCAACTGGAAAGATCCAGGCGAAGCGTCTGAATGAAGCGTGAAACGTTGCGAGATGTCGGCCGCGATATTGGCCAGCTTGCCCATCATGGGTGAAGTGGGCGAGTGATCAGTGAAACGTTGCGAGTCCAAGATTCGACGCCGTGGTCCGTGGTGGGGCACGGCGGCGAAGCGTCTGAATGAAGCGTGAAACGTTGCGAGAGGATCGCGTTGCACTCGTTCCATATGTTTCGTGGCGGCGAAGCGTCTGAATGAAGCGTGAAACGTTGCGAGATCGACATGTTTGGTGAGCGGGCCGCGCACAGCATCGGCGAAGTGGGCGAGTGATCAGTGAAACGTTGCGAGTCCAATCGTAGCAAGTGGGCCGATAGTAGCCAGGGCGAAGTGGGCGAGTGAAAGGTGAAACGTTGCGAGCTGACAGTCAAGGTACGAAGTGCGTTTTGTAGTCGGAGGCGAAGTGGGTGAGTGAGCTGTGAAACGTTGCGAGGCCATCTGTCTGAATGTGTCGTCATCTAACGCGAGTGGCGAAGTGGGTGAGTGAAAGATGAAACGTTGCGAGGGGACGCGGCCAAACTACTTCCGCGTAGGCGCCGGGGGGTGAAGTGGGCGAGTGGTCAGTGAAACGTTGCGAGCACTATTGGCATGGAATCCAGGAGGTGAAGTGACTGAGTGATTCGTGAAACGTTGCGAGTCTCCGGGAGAGCTTGCGCCCGCTCCAAGTTGGTCAAGGGCGAAGTGGGTGAGTGAAAGATGAAACGTTGCGAGTCTTGCGAAGAAAACGCACCGCCCGCTCCAACGTCGAGGCGAAGTGGGTGAGTGAAAGATGAAACGTTGCGAGGGCCCTCCATTAGTTGTGCTGAGCGATAGCGCCGTCGGGCGAAGTGGGCGAGTGAAAGATGAAACGTTGCGAGGCAAGGAGGCGCACCGGCGACGGAAGTCGATCGCCGAGGAGAAGCGCCTGAGTGAAGGACGAAACGTTGCGAGAGAAACAGCCGCTGTGTGCCGTTGAGTCGCTCAACGTGGGCGAAGCGTCTGAATGAAGCGTGAAACGTTGCGAGGGTCCTCTGAAACTCCAGGTCGTCCGCCAAAAGCTGGAGAAGCGACTGAGTGAAAGATGAAACGTTGCGAGACGAAGCTCTCAAAGCAGAAGACGGATGGAAGTTGGGCAGGAGAAGCGGCTGAGTGAAGAGTGAAACGTTGCGAGCTCGGCATCATAGGGGTTGGCGAAGCGCCTGAGTGAAAGATGAAACGTTGCGAGGGCACTGCCCTAATTCATCAAACGTTTGAAGAAACTGCGGTCGAGGCCGACTAGTCGCCCCAGTTCGGCGCCTGCGACAGCTCGTGCTCTATTTCGCTGTCCAGCCTGAATTTCTCGCCCCCCGCGATATTTGGAAACGCATGATGCTTATACCACAGGGCCCAGGCGCCAATATTCACGGCCTGGGCAAAGTCGTCCGACATGTTATGAGAGCGAATGATCCGGTACAAATCTCTGGGCGCCTTGGTGGGAACCTTATCTTCCACCAAGGCCAAGAAATCCCACAACAGTCCCGGATCCTGCCGGCTCACGTAGTCCATCAGAAAAAACTTGATAAAGCCTTTCCTGATGGCTTCGCACGTATAATACAGGGATCTGGCCTTGTCTACCTTGTAATGCGATCGCGGATGCTGCCTGGTACCCGGTACGTAGCGCATGGCGGCTTGCGAAGCCGTTGGCACGTACCACATGGGTACTAGCCGATCAAGCGGGTAGCCAGCGTCAACAACGATTTTCTCGCGAAGGCTGCCAGCGCCGGAGTAATCGTGAACGATAAACTGGCAGCCGAATTGTCCGGCCAGCTCTATGGCCATGCGGGCCTCTCTGTGCGGATCATGAGGCGTCTTGCTCCGATGCCCAAACAGTACGTGAATCGAACCGTCCGGCAGAAGCGTCATAATCGCGTATACCGTGTAACTGATGAACATTTGCCCCGTTTTGAGCGGGTTCTCGCCGCCTCCGCCCCAATCAATAGCCAGGATTTTGGTGGTCTGGTAGTGCCGGGATAGTTGAATTGCCGAATCCAGCTTGTTTTCGTGCAACACGGCGGCATATCGCAGCTCGTCCAGAGTAATCAGTTTAAATCCCTGGTCCGAGGATTCTCCGCATACTTCATTCAGGAACATATGCTCGGTAATGTTGTCCCGCTTGGACAACAGAACAGACCATTTGTCGGGATCCGCGTAGTGCATTGGCATTATTTGCTGGGGAATATGCAGACCCTTGAAATCATTGATCAGGTTTGGGTACCGATGCACCCAGCGGCCCAGGCGAGGCTGTATCGGCCGCTTGCACTTTCTGCAAATAACCGCTGGCGCATGCTCGCTGATGTCCTCTCTCCAAGGGCCCATCATCTGGTAAAGATCGTGTGATACCGCCGGTACGTTTTCGTACTTGCAGTTACTACAGGGGATGATCCATTCTCCCATGGACGAATCTCGCCAGAGCCCTTCGAGCGTGTTTTCCATCGTCTTCGGCGTACCGGTAAACTGCGAAATACCCCCATACGGGGATCCGGACATTGTTTCGGCGATAATTGGCAGATGCTGCTCGTCTATGTCCTGGCACTCGTCTATGGCAAGCTTATCCGCGTCAATTCCTCGACTTCTATCCGGCGTAAGCCACGCGTAGCTGAAAAACAGCTTCGATTTATTGACAAAGCCCCTCTGTAGCACGTTGTTGCTGACTTTGCGGCTTAGCAGCAGCGATTTAGCCGGAGAATCCTCCAGAAAGCCTCCTACGTAGTTGCTGCTTAGACGGCGAATTTGCTCAAACAGCGGAGTTACGTACAAGGTGTTAAAATAAGGCACGCATCCGGCAATGATGATCCCTTGCGCTGAGATACTCGTACTTTTCGAAGTTTGCCTGGCGGCTTTAAGTACGAATTTGCGAGGCATGACCGTCGAGAACAGCGGCTCGAAGGGAAAGTGATTAACCAGCGAGTACGGCTGGCCCTTGAGAGACAGGAACGCCGGCAGCAGCGGCGAAAGATTAGGCACCCCCAGTAAAATGAGCGGGCGAACGGATTGCAGGTAGCGCAATAGTGCTTCGCCTTGACGGTCCCTGGGAGACAGTCGCTTTTCCAGTAATTCCAGCGAAGACATTGCATCTTGCTGCGTCAACTTGGGCCTAAAATGCCGCCTGGAATCGTGTGAAGAAGAAACTACCGTCGACATGAAAACGATCCGTTGGGGTCATGAACAATGCCAGGTCAAGTATCAAGTATACTGCAAACGTAACGTGTGCCGCGTCCTGGACTCTCGCGGCAATTCCACAACATGAATGTTAAATGCTAGGGTAGCAAAATGCCTGACAGCAAGAGCGCATTGGGTTTCTTACAACGAATAGGACTCAATCAGGTTATTGCCCGTCCGGCGCCAAGGATAGCGCCTGACGACGCGGCAGTGCACTCTCTAGAGCTGGAGGCGCCGCTGCCTCTGCCAGAGCTCCAGAAGATACTGGACGGTGACCCGCCTCCCGACAGGGGGGTGACGGAGCCCTGGCCCTACCCATAAGGGCGCTTTTCGTGCCAAAACGATATATCTGCCTCTGGATCGTGGTGTCCATATTACTGTGGTTACTTGGAGCTCCCTTGGCATGTGCGTCGCTATTGGGCGCTGGCATGACAATGGGTTGGCACTCCGCCGGAGCACTGAAATGGCTGGACGACTTGTAGAATTGCTAGTCGTTTCGTTGGCTACATGGCAAGCAGTGGAGATCTATCGTCACGGGGCTATTTTCGAGGGGACCAGAGCCTGGTTCGAAACCAAGTCGGCTTCTTTCAGCTCGCCGCGGCTGTTGGGGTTTTTGGGTGATCTTCAAGCCTGCCCGTTCTGCTTGTCGGTTTGGACCGCGGCGGCGATGCTCGGTATTTACCAGACCCAGCTCTCGTTCGTAGTGAGCATTCTTGCTGTTTCCAGGCTAGCCAATCTGGCTAACGACCTGTTTTACCGGTTTACAAGGACAGCAGCTCGCAACGGCGGTATCTTTACCCAAGTTAATGAGGTCGACTCCGATGTCGTTACGACAAGCGAGAAGAGCAAGGAAGAAGAAGAAAAGCCAGAGTAGCGAAGAAAAGCGGCATTTTCGACACAATGTACCAAAAAAGGGGGGAAATAAGGAGCGTTTTGAGCGAATTAAGCTAGAACAGCTTGACAGCTTCAATAGCTTGCTTGCGTATCTGAGGATCCGACCGGACGAGTGGGACGCAGTAATAGTGGGCGACGGATCGGGTACTAGCTGGAACAAAGAAGCCGGATTTGCCTCTGTTTTGATCCAGAAGGGCGAATTTGAGCGAAAGTTGTTCTACGGCGCGGCAAATTGCGGTACGAACAACATAGCCGAAATGATGGCCGTGTTTTGGCCGTTGCTGTACTTGTCGAACGCCGGCGCCGGGATAGCCAGTACCGGTTACAGGGTACACGTTGTCTCGGACAGCGAGTACGTCGTAAATGGACTGAGTGCTGCTGATCCGATACACGACAGGCAACTTAACGCCAATCGCGAACTCTGGTTGGCCATTCACGCGGTAAAACGGAAGGGACTAAAGCTGTTTTCGCACCACATTAGAAGAGATACGCTTGATTTGAACAAACTCAGTCACGATGTGGCTAATTTAGCCAGAGTAAGCCAGATCAAGCTGTGTAAAGACATCGATTGGGACATAAACAAGGCTAATCCGTCTTGAGCGCGCTTCTGGGGTGGCAGTAGCCGTTAAAGTCCAACATCGGCGCTTTTCAGTGAAACGTTGCGAGTAGCGCTAACTCACCTGAGCTCGCCTGAGCTCGCCTGAGGCCGTCTGAGCTCCTAAAACCGGCTTAGGTAGTTTTTCCCCAGAGTTGCCACAAAGTGCGGGAGGCGCAAAGCCAGAGCCTCTAGGATTGACATCAGGATGGTAGTAGCCGTTAAAGTCTAACATCGGCGCTTTTCAGTGAAATGTTGCGAGTCTGGTAAGCCTTTGGCAAAAAACTCTTTTTTTCAGGCGACGAGCGAAGCGAGGAGCCTGTTGAGGCGACGAGCGAAGCGAGGAGCCTCGGTTTTTTCAGGCGACGAGCGAAGCGAGGAGCCTGGGGAGGCGACGAGCGAAGCGAGGAGCCTCGTGACATCACACTTAAAGGAAGCTACAGAAAATGTTCTTCACGGTAGCGATGTAGATAGAGAATAAGTGCTTTACGGTAGTTTTAGTTTCTTTAAAGAAAAAAGATCTCCGTAGAGACTTTCTTTTTTAAGAAAGAGGAGTGATAAGTCCCCGGTATCTTACCCAGTTTAACACACCAACGCGCACTTTTGGACACGATATTGGCTCGAAATGTGTGTTTTTTCGGGCCTTCCTGAAAACTAGTCACTGTGGGGGGTAGCAATTGTGCAACATGCAGCTACGAACTTATCTTTCGCAAATTTCGACTAATTGGGCTATGTTTTGGTCGAAAACGCCAACTATCAGATTGAAACCGCTGTTTATCGCCTTCTAGGGCCTGCTTGAGCACTAGTCATTATGGGGGGTATGTGTAGACGCGCTGTAATCCCTACCCCCCATATTACCTAGTACAGATTTTAGCCGAAAATTACGGCTAAAACTGCTATTCAGCTTTGACTTTTGTCTTAAAAAAGCTCTCACATACGAGGCTAACTTTGTACTAAACAGTCACGTTTAGGCCATTATTTGTCAATAAGACAGGACATTGTCAGACGTGATAATCCTTCAAACGTTTGAAGAAAGCAGGTAAATAGTGGGTGTCAAGTTCCCAATCTTCACTCACAGGTACCGCTCGCAGTGGGAGGCAGTGAAGCATTTAGTGCGAGCGGCTGCTGCTACCAAAAACACGTCGCGGCCTGTTTCGCGCCGCAGGTTCACCAGGCAGGTCATTGACATCCAAAAGCAGTGGATCGCTAGGGGCAATGCGATTAGGCGTGCTGGCTGGTCCCGGGCCATGATCGCTCCTCGAATCGTAGCGAGATGCCCGTCTCCGTTTAACCTCGACGACTCCGATAGAAGGCCTTGTCATCAGTGTCTGACTTGTCCCAACTGCTGGTGCCGGGAGGTAGTAGATAAGGCGTATTTGCGGGCTAGGGACGTGATATTCGCGGCTGGTCTTTCCAAGACACCGTTGGCGGGCAGCTTGCTACTCTTTAAGGCGACTCGAGCTTACGATCTCGATCGAGTTGACATCCACCTGGCATTGAGACAGGTAGCCAGCCGTTACGCCGCGTACCGCGTAGCGTCGCGACAATGTTCGATTGGGCAGATGTCCTGTGTTACGCTCGAGCCGGGCGGCGATCACGCCATGGTTGCGCAACATCGGTTCGCGCTAATGACGGAGGAGACGCAGCTAGACGGTATGACGTCGATGCTGTCGTCAGTTGTAACAGCCAATGACGATACCGAGCTTGTTTACCGGCATGTAGACTTTCCGATTACGAAAGCTAAACTGGCGTTTGCGATTGGCTGGCTGTACAGGTACCCGACAGGTCTGTTGACTGGAGATCCAGAGGCGGCGGTTGCAATTCTTGAAGCTCTAAAGCACCCGGCAGTTGCCGGTAGCAGGTTGCGAGGCAGCGCAGGCGTGTTTTACACTAACCGGAGAGGCGGGTGATGACTGACGCAAGCGAAGCTGTCTTGTCGCGAATACGGGAGATCACTACTGAGATCCGCGAGCTGGAAAGAACCAGGCGGTTGCTTGAAGTCGAGTGGGCAGTGCAGGTCTGTCCCTTCAAGGTGGGCGACAAAACAGTTTGTTGCAGCTACGGTTACAGAGGAAAACCGTGTGTTATAAAGCGCATTTACATGTATGCCTGGTGGAAGGACAGGTTCATGTGGGCAGTCGAGTGTTGCATTTTGAGTAAGTCTGGCGACGAGGGTCGTCTGACGGCTATTTTCCACCAGGGGCAGTACGAAAACTGGCTAGCGAGGTGAGCCGCTTGAAGCGAAATATAGATGAAGCCATCGAAAGGATTTTGCTGGCGCTGCCGGCGGATGCGAGGGAGGAAGAGCGCGAGAGGCTATCTCGGCCGATTGCGGATATCGGTATCAGCGTTAAGGCAGTGAATAGCCTGGAAGTGGCCGGGATATTCAGCGTGGGTCAGCTGCTCATGCGACGTCCGTCTGAGCTGTTACTGGTAACCAATATCGGAAAAAAGACTCTTGACGAGATTATTTCCGGTTTGGAGACGCTTGGCTATTACAGAAAAGGGTCGTTGCCAACCGAGTCGGAGAAACAAGTTCGCGATCGTCGCAGGAAATTGCTGCGGACGCAGTTCGGTTTTTGAGGTTGTACGAACGGAGGTTAATGTGCTCGTGATTACCAGGAAGAAGGATCAATCGATAATCGTCAGACCGAAGAAGGCAGTGACTTTGACGCCGGACGACATTATCGAATTCACTGTTTGCGAAATTGCTCGCGGCAACCGTTGCAAGGTGGGGATCTCAGCGCCGGCGTCGCTAAGGATAGATCGCAGCGACAGGCCCATTGTCAAAAGAAAGGGGGAGCTGGAGAGTGAGATTGTCGCTGCCGAGAATAGCTAGCAAGCAAGAGCAGCGGCAGGTTGTTTTTCGGTCACGTAACCAAAGAAAGAGGACGAAGTTCATGGCTGGAGCAAGAAGGACGCGGATTCGAGTAGGGTGCTACAACGAGTTGCCGTTTGTGGAGCAAATTGCTTACGAGTCGGATGCGATGCGCGACTTTCTGGGCAAGTACTGTGCTATTGACGTTAGCGTCGAGGGTAAGGTTGCGTACGTTACGGTCTCGTTTCAGACTGGGAACGGTTTGGTAACGGTTACCAACTCCCCGTTTACCGGAGGTAAGTTCGACATCGGTATCACGCAGGCGACAAAGAAGGCTTTGAATGTCAATGATGCTGCGTTGCGCGCTGCCTATTCGTTGGGCAAGCAAGACGAAGAAGACGATGAAGAAGACGATGACGAAGAAGACGAAGCCGAGGCCGAAGAAGACGAAGACGATGACGAAGAAGAAGCCGAGGCCGAAGACGACGACGAAGAAGATGACGAAGAAGATGACGAAGAAGATGACGAAGAAGATGACGAAGAAGATGACGAAGAAGATGACGAAGAAGATGACGAAGAAGATGACGAAGAAGATGACGAAGACGAAGCCGAGGCCGAAGAAGACGAAGACGATGTGGAGTACGACGAAGAAGACGAGGACGAAGACGAGGACGTAGAGTACGACGACGACGAAGAGGAAGAGACGAAGAAGAGGAAGACGAAGACGTAGAGTACTACGACGAAGGAAAGGAAGAAAAGGATGATTAAACGGATCCCCGGTCGGCAACGGCCGGGGATTTTATTTTGTCGGTGGCTGCGCAGAGACAAGAGTACTGCGCCGAACGGAGGTCACAGCTATGAAGATCGGACAGGAGGTTTACGATGCTCGAACGAACGATTCAGGTGAGCTGATTAGTTCGAGACGCGACCGGAGCTTTGTTGTTCGTTTTGCTTCTGGTGATCGCGTGGTACCGAGGGAGTTCATTTCGCTCACGTATCCCGCCGACAGCGTGCGACTGGCCAACTGTGCCCAGTGCAACATGGAGCTGCTCGGCGGGCAAAATCCGGAACGCGACAAACTGCCACCTAAATATCGCTACTTACCCGAGGTCGCTGGACGTTTGGGTGGCGGAAACAGACCTTATTGCGAGTACTGCTTTTCGCAACGGCGCGCCGGCAACCAGCGGCTTTAACGAGCAAACAGAATTTGAAGAAGCGAGGAGAATTAATGGTGGATAGATCGGTACTAGGTTTGGCCAGGTACGCCTGGACTGGTGGGGACACGCCGCCGGCTCGCTATGGAGATCCCGTGTTTCGAGCTATCAGGTCAATATATTTCAGGGAGTTCGCGGCCGACTGCGGCGGGCTCGGCCGCTGGGAATGCGCCGGGACGTCTGCCCTGGAGCGGGCCAGGATCTTCTGGAACCAGGCAACGCTCAATGCCTGGCGAACTTCATCCAGCAATCAGTCACGACTTTTCAAGTTGCGGCAAAACATCAGGAACTATCTATATCCGATGTCGCTCGCCGAGGTAGCTCGCGAGTTAGAGATATCGGTCGAGCGGGGCGATGAGCTGCGGGCGATATACGTTAGGGAGTACTTGTTACGTTTCACTTAAAACACGTAGTCGGGTCGAAGACGATGACAAAAGACGTTGACGATGAAGTAACGTTGTCTCTGGCTAGGCTAACAAATGGCCCAGGACATCAGAGTGCCAAGGTAGACCTCGGAGCGCAATGGATAATACAGTTCGCGTGGCAACCGCGTGTCGGAGAATACGATGATCTCGACCTCCGAGGGCTGCCGATCACGCAGTTGCCCGAGGGACTACATGTCCGCGGCAGTTTCGATCTGCGTGATACGCAAATCAGGCAATTGGCCGCTGGCATACGAGTGGGTGTAGACCTCGACCTGCGTGGTACTCCAATTGCGCAGATGTCAGAGGGACTGTACGTGGGTCGCGATCTATATCTCATCGGGACGCCGATCGCGCAGCTGCCTAAGGATTTGCACGTAGGCAGGAATATATATCTGTCGAATACACCAATCGCACAGCTGCCAGAGCGAATGCACTTTGGCAACAGTATCTACCTCGACGGGACTCAGATCGCGCAACTGCCCGAGGGATTACATGTCCCCGGAAGTCTCGACCTACGTAAGACACCGATCGCGCAGTTGCCTGAGAAACTGTGCGTGGACGGCAACTTCCATCTCAACGGTACGCCAATCACGCAGTTGCCAAAGGGACTGCACGTAGGCAGAGATTTCGACCTGCGCGGGACACCGATCGTGCAGCTGCCCGAGGATCTGCACGTGGGACGCGACCTCTACATGGAAACACTTACGCATATACCCGAGGGTATGTCCAAGGGTGTGTACGTGGGCGGACGTCTATACATCCGTGGGTGGAACGGGATGATGTTTGAGTTTGTTTACCAGACAGCAACGAACTAGGAGCACTAGCGTTTTGACTGCTCAACCCAAGTTTAGAGTAATCGCCAACCTGGGGGACGCGTCCCCTTTGGAGTATGGCGGGTATTTCGTTCTTGTAGACGACACTGATATGTATGCGCCGGAGGCGGAATGGCTACCACCACCGCGGGATGAAGTTGGCGATGACGCCGACGCCGACGCCGACGACGCCATCTGGACCGTATACAGATTCATACTGGAGCCTTGTACTTATGATCCGGAAACCGGGGTTCTTTCCGACAACGAGTTTTACCCGCGGCACGCAGCTTGGTTTGCGAAACCGGAGTCGGAGCGAGCGTCGCGACCGCAAGACACCACATACTTGTCGGATCTAGTCAAGTTCAGCGGTACTTCGCTGGCCGAGCTATTAAGTGGTTTTTGCTCGCAAGATCCGATCGAGAGGGCCAAATCGTGGCGACTTGTCGGCGAGTACCACGGTTTTCACGAGCTGGACTCGTACCCGCTGTCACTTAATCGACTGGAAGTGATCAAGCGCTATCCCGAGTTTTCCGATTGTATAAGTTGAATTAAGGAGGTTGAGATGTCGAGTGAGAGTACCGAGAAGCACGTAGTCAGTCCGGAAAATGCCGCGAAAATACTGGCATGGCTGCAGCATCGGGGAGGCCTGGCACTTTGGCACAGTGCCGATTTGAGCGATCCTGGTAAGTCGTGGACCGCGCCGTTTCTGACGGAAACTGGCGAGCCGAAGGGGAAGGAGCATTGGCAGATGCAGGAGCAGCCTGCAAGAGTGATCACGGATCCTGCTGAGGTTGAAGTGCACGTACCCAAGGAAGTGAAACGTTTCCATATCGCGATCAGGCGCAAGGGCGGCTTCCGGTTCGCACTGACTGACGGGTCTACCACCCGGGTACGGCGAGCCGTGGCCAAGGCCAATCAGCAGTACTGCCGCGGCGAATCTCATGCCTGGTACGAGTTCGATTATGATTCGCAGGAAGCCGTGATATTCGTACCGGATGCCCGGGTGCCGTTGTTGGAATTTGTTCAAGATTCAAAACAGGAGCCGGCCAATGACAGTGCGTAGGAGGAGAAAGATCAGGAAGAAATCCGTGGCTGTAGCGGCCGTGGAGAGTACAGCAAAGAAAAAGAAGCGGCCAGCTGCTTTAGCCACAGCGACCGTTGCGGTTAAAGAGGCTGCCGCGAGTCCAGCGAAGAAAAAGAAGCAGCCAGCTGCGTTAGCAACGGTGCCAGCCGCGGTTAAAGAGGCCGCGGCGAGTCCAGTAAAGAAAAAAAAGAAGCGGCCAGCTGCGTTAGCAGCAACGCCCGTCGCGGTGGCGGAAGACCGCAAGCAACGAAAAAGCCGTGACTCTGGTCGGGAAGCCGGGAAAAAGCGGGAAGAAATCGCAGGCGCAGTTGGAGGGCGCGAGTACGCGTCGCTTGCTGACTTGCTGGAGGCCGTGCCTGATGATTACGCGCACTTGCGAGAGCGTACTATTCCGCCTGAGTTGCTAAAAGCGCAGGGCCTTGGCCGCGGGGATTATCATCCGCTTAGTCCCAATCGGCTGTTTTCATTACTGGTAACAACTATCGGACATCGGCAAACGATTTACTGCAATTTGGAGGAACTGCGAGATAAGCGAGGCCGCATGCGGATGGAGAAATCCAGCACGCGGCATCAGACTATCCAGGTGATGCTGGAGCATTTTAACGCCGTGGTCGATACGGAGCGCAAGCTCACCAAGCTGGCCATGGCTTGGTGGCCGACGATGGCGCTGCCGCACGGTGCCGGCAGCGCGGATGCGCCTGCCGGTTTGTTTGTTGGCGGCGATGACGATCCGCCGCCGGCTGGCGGCAGGCAGAAAAAGAAGAAAAAGAAACGAAGGGCGACGAAATGACTGTTATCGCAACGTTTTTCGCGGATGCTCACGTGGACGTTAGCAACTGGGCTAGTCACTCGAGGTTGCGAGGCGACTCCATGTGGTCGCTGTCGTACATTTTCGACAAATCCGTGGCAATCGGCGCTAGTGACGTGATTTGCGCTGGTGACTTTTTCGACGAGAAGGATCCACCGTCGGAAGCGGTCACGCACACCAGACTGGAAATTGATAAGCTCGCTGACAAGCGAATCAATTTCTATTTCGTGCAGGGGCAGCATGATATGGTTGCCCCGCCGTGGCTGAACGCCATCCATGACTGGCCAAGCCATTTGCATGAAAACGTTGCGACGCTGCGTAACCGGGAGCGAGTCCACGGACTGGACTGGCTCCCGGCTAATCGCTTGCAGGGAGCGCTGGAAGCCGTACCACCGGTGGCTGACATATTTGTTGGGCACCAGGTGTGGGAAGACTTTATGGGCGACAACGTCGTTTGCGAGGGTCACTTCGGGCTGGTCAAGCACGCTACCAGGATATTCACCGGTGATTTTCACAAGCGGGTGCACTGGTTGCCCGAGGACTCCGGGCTTCTCGGCGGTAGCGGCCAGCGACTGGAGATCGTATCGGCTGGTTCCACTAACATGCGCAGCATTATCGAGGATCGCGCCAAGTATTTCGCGGCTTATCATGACGATGGCGCCTGGAGTTTTATCAAGATTCCAACACGGCTGGTTTTTGAGCGGGAAATTCGAGATTCCAGCGGCATGGACTCGCTTATTGAAGATTGGGATGCCGTGACTGGGCGGCTGGTTCGCCTCGCTGTTAAGCGGAAGCTGCCTGAGCAGTTGAGGAAGCCGATTATTTACATTAGATATTCAGATACCGTTCCGGACGCGCCGTCGCGCATCGACAAGCTGGTTGGTGACTTCGGTTTTACGTTCTACAAGTGCGTGGAATCCTCGGCCGAGGAAGAGGCGGAGGGGGTTGTTGCCGAGCGGCGAGAGATGCTCAAGAGGGGCTTGTCCGGATGTCTCGGTCTGGTGCTGGATAAGGAAGATCCTCGATACGTACCGCTGTCATCGCTGCTGAACAGCGCCGATCCGCTGGCTACAATTCGGAGTCTCAGGGCTGATTTTCTAACTACCGAGGACGGGCATGTTACTGAGGAGGATCGAGGTCAGAAACTTTTGTCAACATGAGAAGGTCGTGGTTGACTTGTTGCCGGGCCTGATAGGCGTTATGGGGCCGTGCGGCTCCGGAAAGTCCAATTTCGTGCAGGCAATAAAGTCGACTTTGACCAATGACTTTGGATTCAAGGGTACCAATAAGGCGGATAAGATCCGCCGTGGCACCTCCTCTAGCGAGCCGTCGTTCGTGCGTACCCGGTGGCGAGCGGGCTCTTCCACCTATAGCTTGCAGCGAGGGATCAATCCGGCGGTTTCGCTGCTTAAAAATTTATCGACCGGCGCTAAGTACACCAAAACTGCCGAGATAAAACAGATCTTGCAGGAGCTGCTGGGTGTGTCCTCGCAGGTCGTGGACGACTATGTGTTTGTCGACCAGTGGGAGATGTTCAAGTTTCTCAGCGAAAAGCCGGCGGAGCGGCTCACCAATTTTGCGCAACTCTGTGGCGCTGCACACATGGAGCGGTTATGGCAGTTGCTTGGCGAGCAACTGAACAAGGATCGCCCCTTGTCTGTTTACGATCCGACTGCCGAGGTGGAAACCAGGCGGCGGCTGGATGACAACGAATCGCGGATCGAGGAGCTGCGGAAGAAGATCGACGAGCTGGTACGCGGCTGCGTGCTCTCCGACTCGGATAAAGCAGCAATGGAGGAAGTCAGAGTAACTTATGCCGAATTCAGGAGGCTGAAGGTCGATCTGGATTCGCAGTTGCCGGCGATCGGGCACCTCGAGGTACTGGCGGCTGACGCCTTGCAGGCAAAGTCGGCGGCCGATAAGCGGTTAAACGATATATCCGCGTGGCTTGAGCGGAATCATCAAACGTTTGAAGAGAGCGAGAGGCAGCTGCGGGAGTATGATACTATTTTGAACAACGTCAAAAAGCTCGGCGACGCCAACGCCGCTATCAAGCGGCTAATCGAATCGAGGTCCGAGCCGCCGGCGGCGCCGGAGGGCTACTCGCCCGACGAGTCGCCGCACGTGAGGGTGGAAGCTTTGTCGGAAGAACTTCGGGCGGCGGAAGAGAGCCTGGAAAAACTCGATGGAGGCGAGGTTGCCGTTTGTCCCGTTTGCAAGTCTCCGATCAAGAACATTGAGGGCTTCGTACTGGAGCAACGGAGGATAGTTGCTTCGCACCCCGCGACGATTGAGCAGCTCAAGCTGCGCGCCGGCTTGATAAGTCGATATAAGGAGTCGCGGGCAAGGTGGGAAGCAGCGGAACTGGCACGAAAGCTCAAACTCGAGAACGCCAACGAGAAGTTGGAGGAACTTGCGACGTTGGATATAGCTCTTCCGGACACGAAGGTCGCCAAGAAGCATATTGTCGATAGAGACGGGAAGCTGTTGTCGCAAAGCGAGGCGATGGATGCGCATAGATTGTGCGAGAGCCGGTGTACAGTGGCGGCGACGCGGCTGGAAGAAGCTGAAAAGAGGCTTGGCGAGACTCGTCAAAACCTGGCCAAGGTCAGGCGCTACAAAAAGTCGGAGTACGACGAGGCTGGTAGGGCGTTAGGCAGACATGCCGCAGCCGTTGAGCAGCTGGCTGGCTTGCGGGGCGGCGTGGGGGAGCTTGAGAGTCAGCTGGCCGCGGACAAGGCTTTTTTACCGACGTTGCTGTTTCGCAAGCGATCAGCCGCCGCGGCGCGCAAGTGGGTGGGTTCGCTGGAGTCCTGGCGAGAGGTCGTTCACCGCGAGGGGTTGCCCAGGTTGTACATGCAGGCGGCGCTGGGGGAGCTTACGCGGGATGTCAATGCGAATCTAGCCGATTTCGGCAGCCCATTCCGGGTCACGGTCTCTGAAAAAGATCTGTCTTTCACGATTATCAATCGGGATGGTACAACGGAGCCTGCCGCCGCCAAGTCGGGTGGCGAGTCAGTTGTCCTGGCCGTAGCCTACCGATTAGCCGTTAGTTCAAGATTTGCGGCCAGCATGAAATTGATGGTGCTGGACGAGCCCACCGCCGGTTTAGATGCGTATTATCTGGGTTGCCTTGCTGA
>Ga0214472_10002071_pt1 | contig 21795 bp, 16 predicted proteins | sample RVTome_6_FD_207662 | JGI IMG/M metagenome (GOLD analysis project Ga0214472, IMG submission 207662) | Soil microbial communities from uranium-contaminated site in the Upper Colorado River Basin, Wyoming, United States - RVT140D175 | ecosystem: Environmental > Terrestrial > Soil > Contaminated >...
CCTCGCGAAGAAAGCCAAGGTCACCCGGAGTTGCGGTGGGTCGCTGCGGGTTGTCGCCTGCCGCGCATGGAATCCCCGTCGCCTTCGCCCGGGATGCCGTGCGGCTCTTGACGGAACAAGGTCCACCTCGCGCCGGGAACGTGCAGGCTACTCCTTGATCCGTCAAAGGATCGTGGCCCCATGGGCTCAGGCCCCGGGGACCATGCGCCTCCGGCGACGTCCTCGCGAAGAAAGCCAAGGTCACCCGGAGTTGCGGTGGGTCGCTGCGGGTTGTCGCCTGCCGCGCATGGAATCCCCGTCGCCTTCGCCCGGGATGCCGTGCGGCTCTTGACGGAACAAGGTCCACCCTCACGCCGGGAACGTGCAGGCTACTCCACCTCGCGCCGGCCCCGGAACCGCCGGGACACCGTCTCCCAGAACTCCAGGGTCTCGCGGAGTTCGCGGTCGCCCGCAAGCTCGGCGGGCGGCGGTTCGTCGCCCTTGCGGCCGGCCATCCTCCCCGCGAGCCCGGTGAGGCGGTCGATGATCGAGACCCCGAAATCGGCGACGCCCTCGGCCGCTCGCCCGGTGCCGCGCACCGCGGCGTCGGCGAGCCTCCCCGTTCCCCGGACCGCGCTCTCCGCCGCGCGCCTCGGGCCAGAGACCGCGCTCCGGGTCACCGCGCGCCGGGTGGCCGCCGCCACCTTGCGCGCGCCCTGACCCACGACGTCTCCGAGCAACCCCGCCGCCTCCACGGACGCGCTCCGCGCCACCGCCCGGCGGTCGCGCTGCACCTGGAGCCCGCAGTGGCGCCGGGCCAGGATCCCCACGCGCAGGGTCAGAAAGGCGTTGGTGGACCCATCGAGCAGGCTGTTCACGAGCAGCGAGACGATGGGATCGGTTCCTCCCACCGGAATCAGCCCGGATACGCCCGCGGTGACCGGCGCTCCGAGGACGGCAAGGACCTCCGAGTCCTCGATCTCCCCGGCCAGGAACGCGGTCGCCCCCACGTTGGCGTACAGCCGCACGATCTCGCGCAGACCCGGGCGCTGGTAGTACAGCTCGGCGATTTCCCGGATCATCCGGAGCTGGGCCGAGAACACGATCATCGTATCGAGACGGCCGCTCTGGGAGACCGCGGTGGCCGCGAACACCGCCGCCGCATGGCGGGTGATCACTGTCCGGCACTCGCCGTCCAGCCACGAAACCGTTCCCTCGGTCGCATCCTGCAACCCCGGGCCACCGCTCTCGAGGGCGGCCCCGAGCGCCGCATGTCCGGGGTACCCGTCCCGCACCCTCCGGTTCCTGACCAGCCGCTTCGCGTAGCGGCGGACGAACCGGTCCCAGGAACGACCCGTGCTCACCGCGGGGCGTTCGATTCCCCGGGGAAGGACGAGGAGACGCGCCACGGGAATCACGATCAGCAACACCACCCCGGCCGCGGTGACCGCGACCACCCCCCACCCCAACAAGGGATGCACCGCGGACGCCTCGCGATAGAGGAACAACGCCGACCCCAGCACGCCCACCAGGGCGAGAACCGTGAACCCCAGGAGCGCGGGGAGAACGAGCGAGCGGATGAGCCTACCCATGCCTCTAGAATACGCCGAGCAGCCGCCCCGTGTTCCGCCGGGCGATTCCAACCCGCCGTTCGAGAACGAGTTGCAGGGCGACCGCGAGAACCACGGGCCAGTACTCGAGGCCCTTGACCACGGCGCTCTCCGTCCACGTCCCGGTTTCCAGGAACCCGGGGAGCGGCTGGTAGGCGAGGATCACCGTGCCCGACCAGAGCCACCAGGCGGGATGGGGAAGGAACACGAGGGCGGGGAGAAGCCAGGTGACGTACCATGGATGCACGATCGGCGACACCAGGAGCGCGATCCCGACCGTCCAGGAATAAACCGAGGGCCAGGGACGGCGGAGACCGGCGGCCAGCCCCCACGCCGCCGCGGGGAACCAGAGAGCCACCCGTTTGGCTTCGGCCAGGGTGGCCTCGGTGGCCGCGCCTCCGCCGTGGATCCAGGCGAACACGAAATCGTTGGCGCGCCACACCGCGGCGTACACCCCGAGGCTGCCCAGAGGATCCACGCCTCCCCCTGCGAAGGGGAGATAGAACGCGGCCAGCACCAGAGGGAATGCGAGCCACCGCCACGTCAACCGACGGAACACCAGGGGCAGCGCGACCAGAGGGAGGAACTTCACCAGAGCGGAAAGAGTGAGGGCAAGACCGGCCGCAAACGGACGGTCGCGGGTCCAGGAGTACAGTGCGGCGGCGAGAAAGAACAACCCCACGGCGTCGGCGTGACCCTGGCCCGCGAACTCCATCACGACCAGGGGGTTCCACAGATAGGCGAGCACCCAGACCCCCGGCAGGCCCCTCTCCCGGAGCGCGCGGAGGAGCACCCACCCCGTTCCCAGGTCGAACCCCGCCATCGCGCCCTTGAACGCGACCGCGGTCGGCGACACGGCCGCTATCCCCGCGAACACGAGCTGCAACAGGGGGGGGTAGATCGTGGGCAGCCCGGGGTTGTTGATGAGCGGCCAGCGGGCGTCGCGGAGGTGGGCCAGCTCCACGGCCTCGGGGGCGAACCGGTAAGGGTTCACTCCGGACGCGAACACCCGGCCGTCCCAGATGTAGCGGTAGACGTCGTCGCTGAGCGTAGGTTCGGCGGCCAGCGCACAGATCCGGAACAGGACCGCCCCCGCCCACACCAGGAGAAGGACGCGAAACCCGTCCGACCCGGGTTCCTCACGCCTTCGGGCCACGACCGCCAGCGCCGCCGTGTAGGCCACGAACACCGCGCCATGGAGCGAGGCGAAGCGTGTAAACTCGCGGCCCCAGGACGGCTGGGCCAGCGCGACGAGATAGAGGGCGAGGGATACCGCGCCGGCCGCGGCCAGTCGCTTCATCGAGGAACCATGCCAGAATCGAGACGGCGGGCCAAGATCGTGTGCACGATCGGTCCCGCCTCGAGTTCGGAGCCGGTTCTCCTCGCCATGACCAAGGCGGGGATGGACGTGGCCCGGCTGAACTTCTCCCACGGCACCCACGACGAGCACGCGGCGACGCTCCGCGCGGTGCGCCGCGTGTCCGAGAAGAGCGGCCGGGAGCTGGCCGTCCTCCAGGATCTCCAGGGACCCAAGCTGAGGATCGGGAGGGTTCCCGGAGGATCCTTCGAGATGCGCCGGGGGGAGGAGCTGCTACTCGCCGCGGGTAAGCCGCCCGACCACCCCCGCGCCGTGGCCGTGTCCCACAAGGAACTCCCCGGCGAGCTGGAGGCCGGCGACCTCCTGCTCCTCGACGACGGCCTCATCCAGCTCCGGGTCACGGGGATCACCGGCGGGACCATCCACACCGAGGTCGAGCAGGGAGGGACGGTCCGGTCCAAAAAGGGGCTCAACATCCCCGGACGCAGGCTCGGCCTGCCCGCCCTCACCGCCAAGGACCGGCGCGATCTCCGCTTCGGGATCGAGCTCGGCGTGGATCTGGTCGCCCTCTCCTTCGTCCGCGACGCCGACGACGTCGCCGTGATCAAGCGCGTGATCCGAACGGCGGGGGCGGACGTCCCCGTCATCGCCAAACTCGAAAAGCTCCAGGCCGTCGAGAACCTGGAAGCGATCCTGGAGGCGGCGGACGGGATCATGGTTGCCCGCGGCGATCTCGGCGTGGAACTGCCGCCCGAGCGGGTCCCGGTGTTGCAGAAGGGGATGATCCTCGCCGCCCGTCTCGCCGGAAAGCCGGTGATCACGGCCACCCAGATGCTGGAGTCGATGGTGGGCAACACGCGACCCACCCGCGCCGAGGCCTCGGACGTGGCCAACGCCATCTTCGACGGGACCGACGCGGTCATGCTGTCGGCGGAAACCGCGACCGGGGACCACCCCGTGGAGACGGTGGCGATGATGGCGCGGATCATCTCCAGCGCGGAGAGCAGCCGGTCCTACCGGCTCGCCGTGCGCCACCACGCCGAGACCGGGGAGCGGCCGAGCGTGGCCGACTCGATCGGCTCCGCCGCGGCCGGCGCGGCCCGGGACCTGGGGGCCCGTGTGATCGCGGTGTTCACGTCCTCGGGAAGCACCGCGCGTCTGGTGAGCAAGTACCGCCCGGAGGCGCCCGTGTATGCCTTCTCCCCCGACCCCGAGATCGTGAGGCGGTTGCGTCTGGTGTGGGGCGTGTACCCGCGCCGGGTAAGGCGGCTTCCCTCCACCGACGCCATGGTCGAGGAGGTCGTGAAGCAGCTGCTCGGCGAGAAGTGCGTGCGCCGAGGCGACCTCATCGTATTCACCGCGGGGACGCCGGTGGGCCGTCCCGGATCCACCAACTTCCTCAAGATCCATCGGGTCGAATGAACGCCGGACGCCCCGCGGTGGGTCTCTTCGCAAAACCCGTGGTCTCGGGAGAGGTGAAGACCCGGCTCTGTCCGCCCCTCAGTCCCGACGGGGCCGCCGCCCTCTACGGGGCCTTTCTCTCCGATCTCACCGCGATGCTCACGGGCGAGCCCGCGTGGGACACCGTGGTGTACTCCACGGATCCCCGCGCCCAGGAACGCACCTGGCCCGAAGGGGCGATGCGGCCGCCCCGCCTGCGAGAGCAACGGGGGCGGGACCTCGGAGAACGCATGCACGCCGCCCTGGACGAGCTGCTCGCCGAGGGGCGTCCGGCCGCGATCCTGATGGGAAGCGATCATCCCACGCTCCCCGCCTCGCGCATCCATCGCGCCTTCGACCTCCTTGCCGGCCGCGATGCCGTCTTCGGTCCCACGCTGGACGGAGGGTACTACCTGGTCGGGGTATCGCGGCCGCACCCCCGGCTGTTCGAGGGGATGCAATGGAGCGTGCCCGACGTTCTCGCGCGCACGCTCGACCGGGTTCGCGAGGCGCGGTTCGACGTCGCGTTCCTGGACCCCTGGTACGACGTGGACGTCGAAGAGGACCTGCGGTTCTTACGGCTCCACCTCGACGCCATGGCCGTGGAGGCCCATGGGTCTGCGCCCCCGTGTCCCCACACGCGGCGGGTCCTTGCCGAAACTCTGCCCCCCCGCCCCCCCACAAGGCCCTAGGAGCCCGTTGAACGACGGGATCTGGTCGCGCGGGCAGGCACTTGGCTTCGCATCTCGTCGTCACTCGTGGTCGACCATGCGCCTCGGCATCGCCTCCTCCTCGTTCCTCGATCTGCTCGCAAGTGCCTGCCCGCGCGACCGAGACCGGTTTTCAACGGGCTCCTAGTCTTCTTCCGTGAAACGAGTTACGGCTCCAGTCGGGGCCTTCTCAGCGGTTGCCGGGGATCCCGGCGCGGAGTATCCTTACCGGCCCAGCCTCACACGCCCGCCTGCCCAGCGGCCGGAACACGACAACTTCATGAAACCCAAGGTCATACCCCGAGCGCAGCATCCGATCTCCCGCCAGCTCATCGATCCCGATGCGCTCAAGGTCATGTACCGGCTCGTCAAGAGCGGCTACAAGGCGTACCTCGTGGGGGGCGGGGTCCGCGATCTCCTGCTGGGCCGCACTCCCAAGGACTTCGACATCGGGACCGACGCCCATCCCAACCGGATCAAGAAGCTGTTCCGCAACTGCCGGCTCGTGGGCCGGCGGTTCCGGCTTGCCCACGTGCACTTCGGCGACAACATCATCGAGGTGTCCACGTTTCGGCGGCGGTCCGAGTACCAGGAACAGGAGGACGGCGACCGGCTGATCCGCTCCGACAACACCTTCGGCACTCCCGAGGAGGACGCGGTCCGCCGCGACTTCACCATCAACGGTCTCTTTTACGATCTGGAGACCTTCTCGGTGCTGGACTACGTGGGCGGGATCGACGATCTGGAGAAGCGAGTCATCCGCTCGATCGGGGATCCCCGGGTCCGGCTCCCCGAGGACCCGGTGCGCATCATCCGGGTGATCAAGTTCGCCGCGCGTCTGGATTTCGAGGTGGACCCCGTGCTCTGGAAGGCGATGGTCCGCTCCGCGCACGAGATCCACAAGTGCGCGAAGGCCCGCGTGCTGGAGGAGATCTACCGGCTGCTCCGGGAGGGCTCCTCGGCCGCGGCGTTCCAGCTCCTCCATGAGTGCGGGCTCCTCGCCGAGCTCCTGCCCCTCGTCGATGCCCACCTCAAGAAGCGGCGCAAGGCGGAGCGCGACGGGGACCGCGTGTTCTGGCAGTACCTGGAGACCCTCGATCAACTCCAGCACGAGGGGGCCGAGCTGGGGAACCCCCTGATCCTCGGGGCCCTCGCCGCCCATCTCGTGGGCGTGTCCCTCGGCGAGAACGACCTCACCGAGATCAACGCCCAGGACCTGACCCGCGCCGTGGACACGTTCACGCGGGACTGGGTGACCCGTCTGGGAGTGGCGCGCCGCGACCGCGAACGCCTCGCTCACATGCTCCGCGCCCAGCCGCGGTTCGTGCGACCGCGGGGGCGGCGGTTCCGGCCCCGGGCGTTCGTCACCAAGCACTACTACCCCGACGCCGAGGCGCTCTTCGCCCTGGGGAGCCGGGCCACCGGGCTCGAGATCGAATCCCTGGAGCGCTGGCGCGCACTCTATCAGGAGCACGGGGAGAACGGGGTCACCGAACCGCCCGGTTCCCGCCGGAGACGCCTCCGCAAGAGGGAGGAACCCGAGGCACCCCCGGCCGAAGCGGCACCCAAGCGCAAACGGGGGGGCCGCAGGCGCCGGCGCGGCCGGCGGAGGGCAGCGGGCGGCTGAGCATCGGGGGGCGGCCGCGGACGGATCCGTCCCGGCCTTGGCCGCGTGGTTTCCACCCTCGCCGCGCGGCCCGTACACGGTCAGCGTTCGGCGGACCCGGCCGCGTCTTCGGGCGGAGGAGCGGGCCGGAGCCCCAGGCGTTTTCGCACGCGGCGCACGCGTTGTGTCGCCTCGTCGGTCCACTCGAGTTCCCCCCCGGACTCCGGCGGAACCGGGGCCACGCGATCCACGCGCTCGAAACCCGAAGCGTGAAGGACGGCGATGATCCGGGGTTCGTTCCAGCTCCCGGTGCGGATCTCGACGGTTCCCCATCGGTCCAGGAACACCTCCAGGGCGTGGGCGGAAGAGAACAACGCGAGATCCATGACGCTGCGGCCCCAGAGATCGCGGAGGAACATGAGGGTCTCGAGGACGACGGCGCGGTCCAGATCCCGGGCCACCCACTCGCGCGATCGGTCCCGGTGCTCCACGAGGATCATGCCGAGGGGCCCGGAAAAGCCCTCGAGGACCGAGAACACGAGCTGGGTGATCTCGGGCTGGGTGGCGGTGGCGGAGAATCCGGCCGCCCCGCCGGTGACCCGGCGCACGGCATAGACCCGGTCGGGGAGCGGGGAGCGCTTCCCCCGGGATCGCCGGGCCATCCACCCCCGGAGAACGTTCACTCCAATCCCCTTTCCTTGATCGAGTTACGAGCTTCGAGACGAAACCGGCCGTACGCCTCGGGTCTCAAGTGCGGGCCCGCCCTCTCCGATAACCGGTATGTGGGGCAAAACCCCGAAGGACACCTGAAAGCACCGTGAAACAATCCGTTCTCACCATCGTCGCTGCCGTCAGCGTCCTGGCCGTGGCGTACACCATCTTCTGTGCATTTCGAGTCCCCGAGTGGAGTCTCTCCACTTTCGGATTCTGGGCCTGCGTCTGCCTGGCCAGTGAGGCGTTCTGGGTGCGCAACGTCCACTCCGACTCCGCCGGGAGCCTGGGGGGCACCGCGCGCCTGACCATCGTCTTCATGTTCGGCCCCTGGATCGCCGTCCCCATCATCTTCGTGGGAACCCTGGCCGGGTTGACGCTATTTCGCCGCCCGGAGTGGTACAAGGCGGTATACAACAGCTCCCAGCTCACGCTCGCCTCGGCGGCGGCGGCCTGGGCCTATGCCGCGGCCGGAGGTCCCGTCCTCACGAACGCATCCGGCGGCTCGACCCTGCTCGGGATCGACGGGGCCTCGGCCGTCGTGGCCAGCTCCAGCTTCATGATCGCATTCCTGGCCTCGGGGCTGGTCTACTACCTGGTCAACAACACGCTCATGGCGTGGTTGATGTACGCGGTGACCGGGCGGAGGATCCAGTCGCTGCTCGCCGAGAACGTGTTCTACCCCGAGGCCATCAACAGCTCGGTGGGGCTGATCCTCATGGCGCCCCTGTTCGTGCTCCTGTACGGCGCCACGGGCATCCTCGGGCTCGTGATCCTGTTCATGTGCCTGAGCCTGCTCCGGGCCGCCGACCACCGGTTCGCCTCCCTGGTCAGGGCCCAGGACAGTCTGGTCCGGGGCGAGAGGATGGCGGCCATGGGAGACATGGCCCAGGAGATCGGCGTCACGTTGGGGGGGTATCTGGGCGAGATCAAACGGCTCACCGCGAACCTGGTCGCCTGGGCCGGCTCCAGCGGGGAGGAGAAGCTCTCCAAGAGCGCAAACATCATCCACGTGAACGTGGATCACATCGCAGCGCTGGTCGACGGTCTCGCCGCGTTCTCCCACCAGGAGACGCAGAAGATCCGCACCAACGTCAACGATCTCCTCCGCCGCACGATCGAGTTCGTGCGCCCTCAGAACCGCTTCGACGGGATCACCTTCGCCTTCGCCTCCGGCGACCTTCCCGAGATCGAGGTCGACCCCGGACAGCTCCAGCAGGTGCTGATCAACCTCCTGGCCAACGCCGCCGACGCCATGAACGAGACCGGCGCCCCGCGGCGCAACATCATGATCGAGTCCACGTTCGATCCCAGGACCCACTCGATCCAGATCTCCGTTGCCGACTCGGGCCCCGGCATCCCCAGGGCGAGCCTGAGCCGGATCTTCGAGCCCCACTTCACCACCAAGACCACCGGACACGGCTTCGGTCTCTCCACCGCGTTTCGGATCGCCGAGAATCACCGGGGCCGGATCCGGGCCACCAACCGCCCCGGCGGCGGGGCGTGCTTCTTCCTGGATCTTCCGGCCTCCTGACCCCGCCTCCCCCCCTGCGTCAACGAAACCCTACAGATGCGTAACCATCTTTTTACGATGTCGTAACATACTGAAATAAATGGTGCTTACAGATGGTTCCCGACAATCTGTAAAATATAATTGACGGTCTGGGGGTTTTCCCCCGCCGGCCGCGCACCCTCTTGCACCTTCATAACCTACCTGTTCAGTTCCGGTTGTGGCATTCGACCCACCCGCATTGCAAATGGCACGACGGTTGCGTTAGGGACCGGCGTGGTTGGCAAGTGAAGTGAAGATCCTGCAACCGTGCTGAAAGGAAGTGCCCGATGTTTGTGTTCATTCTCAAGGCTCTCGGCCTGCTGTCGGACTGGACCTGGCTTGGCGACTGGACCTGGTTCTAGTCCCCACAGGCCGAGAGATGGAAGCGTGGCGGGGGTCCCGCCCCCGCCCATCCAGAATCGGAGTCGCTCCACATCTCTCCACCGCTACAGCTCCGATTCTACCCCCACGAAAGCGTCCCCTAGCCCGGGTTCACTTTCGTTCTGAGGCACATGGCCCTCTTCCGGGAGCCATACGCGCCTCGAAGGGACCACTGCTGCGTGGTCCCTTCATTTTTCCCCCATTCTTCCCCCCCCCTGCCGATACCTGAAGCAACGGCATCCCGGGCCGGGAATGGACTCATGGCGCTTCCGCAGACAGCCCCCGACGACGACGGTTTCATCGACCTCACCGAGCCGCCTCCTCTTGCCGAGGGGGCCGGACGGCTGAACTCCGCCCTCCTGGACTCGGGGACGGTCCAGACGGTGGCCCAGCTCGCGCGCGAGGACCGCTACCTCGAGCGGGTGGACCGCTTGTGCACCCTGTTTCGCGATCTGGAGACCTCCGACTCCGCCGCCTTTCTCATCGCCGCCTCCAAGCTCGCGGTGCGCAAGGAGAGAGCGGGGCTCCGGGCGTTGTTTGCCGCATTCGACGTCAAGCCCCCCGGTGTGGAGGTGCTTCGGAACCTCCAGGCGCTCTCCTGTCTGGAACGAGTGAGCCTGCGTCTGGCCGCGGGGACCTGGAAGGCCCCGGAAGGGGAGAGCGCCGACGAGGCCGCATTCCCGATCCTGGACGTGTTGGACGAAGCGGGGCGCGTCGGCATCCTCCCTCCCCGGGCGGTGTCCCTCCCCGAGGAAGCGGGTCCCATCCGCACCCTGTGCGGTCACATCCGCCGCTTCGTGAGCCTCCTCACCGAGAAGCTCGGAAACGGGGAGCGCCTGCCCGATCCCATCATCCAGTTTCTGGTCCAGCTCTGCATGCTCGAACTCTCCCTGATGGAAAAGCGGATCTCCCATCTCGCCGAGACCATCGATCCCTACGACATGCGCGGAATGGCGCGACTCATGCCGGTTCTCTCGCGCTACGACCAGGACATCGAACACATGAAGTCGGTGGTCTCCCGGCTCACCACCTACCGTCCCTTCTTCGAACGGACGCTCACCCTGGAGAATGCGATCACCGCGAACGAAATGGATCGGGTTGGAAAGATCCTCCGCGCCTCCGCCGTGGGCGCGGCGGTGGCGGACGTGCTGGACGCGGTCCGCGCCAACCCCGTCCTCGACCGCCAGCTCTTCTTCCTGGTGTCGTCGGTGCATCAGATCGCCACCCTGCGGTCGCTCAACCTCCCCCGGGCCGCCATGCCCGACGTGATGTCGACCCTGCGGCTGGTGGCGGGCGCGTTCCGGGAGGGCCGGCCCCTCCGGTTGGGGATCGAGGATCCGGTGGTGGATCTGATCTGGCCGGTGGTCGATACCTGGGGCATCCTCGAACGCGACGCATCGGGGCTGCTGCTCCACTTCCGCGACGAACGGGCCCTGGACTTCGTGGACGAGGACGGCACTCCCAGGCTTCCCGAGATGCCGGGAGTGGCGAAGACTCCCGAGATCTCGATCGAGCAGCTCGTCCGCCAGCAGATGAACAACGACCCCTTCCTTGCCGGCGTGCTCGAGAACCCCAAGCTCACCGAAGGCAAACGGGTGGTCTCGATCATCGCCACCGGCTCGCGGAGCCTGCGCATCCTCGTCAAGATCATCAACACACCCCGACTCCACACCGGCGAGACCAACAAGGACGTTCCCCGCCTGCTGCTGATGAACCCGGCCCGGATCCCGGTGTCCTCCCTGCGCAAGTTCATTCATGTCCGGTACGTGTCGAAGACGGATCTCGGGAAGCTCGCCTCACCGCAGTACGACATCCGGCGCGAGATCCAGCACGAGATCCGGACCTACCTGAAGTCGATCAGCAAGTAGCGGGGGGGGGCGCCGCGGACGGGATATCGCTGCGTCCGGCGGGAGCCGGCGGGAGGGAAACGGGACCGGAGGGTCAGGGGGTGAAGGGAGACCGGGAGCCGGGTTCGTCCTCCTCCACCAGGGGGCCGTAGTCCTCGTCATAGAGCGCGACGCCGAACTCGCCGCAGTCGGGGCACTCGAACTCGTCGGGAACGTCGATGTCTTCGAGGCAGTACTCGCAGACCTCCCGGGAGCAGGTCCGGCAGCACCCCACGCTGACCTCGTTGTGATCGGGGCATTCCACGGATCGGGTCTCCTCGACTGGAGGCTGCGGACTACCGTCCATCGGCGGGCGGCCCGGCTTCACCGCCGGGATTATGGAAATTCCCCCACCCCGATTCAAGCATTTCCCCGTCAAAAAAACCGCACCCCCGGGGGGGTGCGGTTTCCAACTCGGGGGCGGGGATCGGCCTATTCGCGGCACCAGGAGACCTCGCCGTTCCTCTCGCCCAGGATATAGCTCTTGGCCATGTGCTTCTCCAGCCAGAACCAGGTATGGATCTGGTTGCCGCTGGAGGCCTCCTGGTAGGTGTAGACGCCCTCGGGGGGGCCGTGGGCGTTCAGATCCTCCTTGGCATCCTTGGTCGCGTTCGCGGCGTTGGTCTCGACCGAGACCTCTTCGCCGGCCAGGGACTTGGACACCATGAGGGCGGAAACCACCGCGTCCTGGTCGTCGCCCTCCACAAGCAGTCCGGCCATGAACTGCCAGGCCGCGGGGTCGGTGGGCTGCTTGCACAGGTATTCCTCGAGCACGCTCATGGCCCCGCCGTAGTTGCCCGCGCACGAGTAGGCCTGAACGGCGTTGAACAGGCTGTTCACGTGGAAATCGATGTCTCCCTCGGGAGGCACCATCTCGGCCGCGCGGAGGAAGTCGGCGGCGGAGCTGGCGCACAGACCGACTCCGGCCGCGGAGTCGGTCCGTGCGACCACCCGCGATCCCGAGAGCGCAGTCAGGGCCCGGTCGAAGTACAGGTTCGCGTTCGTGGAATCCCTCTCGATGAGCAGAGCGTAGAGCGCGAGGGATTCCATGATCTTCTCGGCGTCTTCTTCGGACTCGCCCTTGCTGGCGTAGTCCAGGGCCGCCTCCTTGTAGATGCTAATCTCGAGAGTGTTCAGATTCTCGTCTTCGGGGTCGATCTCGAGACCCTTCTGCACCAGCTCCAGGGCCTCCTCGCGGTGGTCGGCCTGCAACCGGGCGATGGCCCCCTGGCTGTAGGCGCGGACGTCCCCGGGGTTGAGGAGCCGGGCCACGTCGAACTGGATGGAGGCGTCCTCGAAGTGCTCCTCCGCAACGAGATCGATGCCCTCGTTGTAGGCGTCGACCCAGTAGTGCCCGCGGTTCTCTTCCACGAAGTTCTGCAGCTTCTTCTTCTTGCCCTCCTCGGTGTCGAGGGCGGCCTGAAACTCCTCACCGGCCTTCCGGAAGAACTCGATGCCCTTGGTGAGAAGCGTGTCGCGCTCGTCTTCGGTGGAGAACGCGACTTTGCCGATGTACTCCCGGCCCATCTCGGAGAGGGCGAGGGCGTACCGGGCGTGGTATTCACCCTTTTCGGGGCACACCTCGACCGCGGTGGCGAATCGGTTCATGGACTTCTCGAACAGCCCCTGACTGAAGTAGAGCTTCCCGGAACGGAACTCGTTCGCGCAGTTGACGTCCTGCGCAAGGACCGGCGCGGCCACCATGGTCAGGCCGAGGACGAATGCGGCGGGAACGAAGACGCCGGAGATACGGGCGGGCTTGAGTATGTTCAAGGGAGATCCCCTCCTGTGCGATGAGATCAAACGGCCTCGGCGGTGTCTGAGGCAGCGCATTCTAGCCGACACCCATCTTGGCCACAACATACCCCGGCCTTCCTGGGATCAATACCCGGGAGGGCGGGTCCGCCTTCCGTCCGGCCGCCCAGCGGATCACGATCGACGACGTAACGGCCCACTGAGCAACCGACTAACGGGGCGCTCGATTCCGGGACGCGGCCCCGTTCCCCGGGCCGGCCGCGCAACCGGCCCCGCCGGAATCAGGACCGGGCGAGGCGGGAGATCACGAACCGCCCCAAGAGCGAGATCCGGTTTCCCTTCTGGAGGTTGTCGAAGAACTCCAGTCCCAGCTCCCGCCACGCGGGGTCGTTGACGTCGTAGAAGATCTGGCGTCCGTCGCGCCGGTCCACCACCAGCTCGGCGCCGCGCAACACTCCCAGATGGTGGCTCACCCGGGGCTGCGGCATCTCCAGCTCGCGGGCGATCTCTCCCACCGGGCGCTCCCCCTCCTTGGCCAGGAACAGCATGATCCGAAGCCGGTTCTCCTCGGAGAGGATCTTCAGGATCTTCACCCCTCTCCGGACGAACTCCTCGGAGAAGAACTCCCGGCTCACGACCGGGACGATCCCCCGTTTCCGCCTCCCCGCACCGGTAACCCCGCGGGTTCGCCGGCGCCGGGCGAGGGACGCTCGGGCGCCTTCGGTTCCCCGCCGAGGAACGACGCCGCGAAACCGTTCTCGATCAGGGCGTCGATCTCCTCCCGGGTGAGTCCGAACTCCTCGATGGCCAGGAGATACTCTTCGGTGAGGGTGGTGGCGGAAACGGTGGGGTTGTCGGTGGCCAGGGTCACCCGGACGCCGGCATCGAGGAAGACACGCAGGGGGTGCTCCTTCAGGGAGGCCACCGCGCCGGTCTGCATGTTGGAGGAGAGGGCCACCTCCAGGGTCACGCCGTCGGCGGCAAGGCGCCGGAGCAGGCTCTTGTCCCGGGCCGAAGAGGTGCCGTGGCCGACGCGGTCCACCCCCAGTTCGTCGAGAGCCTGCCACACGTTCTCGGGTCCCGTGTCCTCCCCGGCATGGGCGGTGAGCCGCATGCCCATCTTTCGGGCCAGGGCGTAGGCGTCCTTGAACAGAATGGGCGGGAACGGCCGCTCGGCCCCCGCGATATCGAACCCGACCACCCCCGGGCTGTCGTGGAATACGGCAAGCTCGCCCACGACCTCGCGAAGCAGGATCTTGGCCATGTTTCCCCCGTGCCCACGAATGGCGATCACGATCAACCCGGTGCGTAGGTCGGGGTATTTCTCCCGGGCGAGCTTCGTCCCCGCCCGGACCGCGTTCAAGACCTGGCGGTTGGAGAGCCCGGCCCGGCGGTGGATGACGGGGTTGATCCGAAGCTCCAGGAGCCGGATGCCGTCCAGGTACGCGTCCTCGCAGATCTCGAACGCGATCCGCCGGACATTGTCGTAGAACTGCGTGTACTGCAGCGGCACGTGGAACTTGTCCAGATAATCGAGCAGGCTCCGGTCGTGCTCCCGGTCCCAGGACAGCATCTTGACGAAACCCTCGTACTTCATCCCGGGAATGGCGGTGTAGTACTTCTCCGAGAGGTTCCAAAGGGTCTGGGGACGGATCGAGCCGTCGAAATGCCGGTGCAGCTCGGGAAGGCCCCGCTGCCGCAAGTAGTCGATGCGTTCCTGCCTGGTCCAACTGTGCACGCGCTCTCCCGGGTGGATCGGCGGTGGGCCGATGAGAATGGCACCTGAGTCTACAGGAGAGCGCCCCGGGGGCGAAACGGGTCCGGGAGCGTTCCCCGACAAAGGAAGCCGCCCGCTCCGTTCCCCGGGCGGGCTCCTCAGAGCCCCAGGTCGAGCTTCCCCTGCATCCCCAGGAGCTTCCGGAGGAGCCGGGCTCCCTTGACCGCGCGGCCCATGTAGCAGTTGTTGAAGAACACGTAGGTGCTCCGCGTGGAGTGGGCGAGGTCGCGGATGCGCTCGAGCCATTCCCCAAGCTCGTTCTCGGTGTACTCCCAGTCGTAGCGGCGGTGGCCGTCGGACCCCCACCAGTCGGCGGCGTTCCGGCCGTGGAACCGCACGTATCCCCGGTCGGTGGTGGCGGTGCAGACACCGGGCATGAGGTTCTCCAGATCCGGTTCGTCGACCGCGCAGTACCCGATGTCGTGGTCGCGGAGGAACTCGAACACCGGGGGATGGTTCCAGCTCGCGTGGCGGAACTCGGCCCAGACCGGGGACGAGGGAAGGGCATCGCGCAGGAACGCGAGATGGCGGCGGGAGATCGCGTCGTTCTTGACGCGGAAGGGGAACTGCAGGAGAACCCCGTCGAGCTTCCCCGCGTCACGCGCGGGGGCGACCGTGTCCTCGAAGCGCCGGTAGAGATCGGGGTCGCGGCTCCCCCGGTGGGTCATTTCCTGGTTGGCCTTGATCACGAACCGGAACCCGGCGGGCGTCTTGCGCACCATGGCCGCCATGGTGCGGGGCGGGGGGATCCGGTAGTAGGTCGCGTTGACCTCGACGACGGAGAACTCCTGGGCGTAGAAACGGAGGAAGTCCGCGCGGGGGAGACGGGGTGGATAGAACGGACCGACCCAGTCGTCGAACACGTAGCCGGAGGTGCCGATCTTGATCCTTGCCTCGAGGGGGGTGTACGGCATCATGGTGGATCCTGAGGCTCGGGTCCGCCGAAGGGGTTGCACCGGGGCAGGGGGGCGGGCCGCCCACCGCCGCCGTACACCCCCGCGGGAAGGAAGACGTGCTCACCGAACCGGTCGCGGACCCGGTCTCCGGCGCGGACGAGGCGGTCGCGTTTCTCGTCGGAGGGAAACAGCATGGCCGTGGGGGCGGAACCGGTCAACCCGCCCGCTGAAACACCGACCAGACGCAGGGCGCGGCCGTCCCTTGCCCCCTCCAAGAGCGACCAGGCGATCCGGGCCAGTGCCTGGGGGGAGTCGATCGGTTCGGCGAGAGCGGTCTGCCTGCTCATGCGCCGGGAACCCAGCTTGAACCGGACCACCACCGTCGCGGCGGAGATGCGGCGGCACCGAAGCCTGCGGGCCACGCGGTCCGCGAGCAACCAGAGCGCGGCCTTCAGCACCCGGGGGTCGGCAACGTCGTAGGAGAAGGTCATCTCGTGACCCGCACTCTTTGCGTCGTCGCGGTCGGCGACCGCCACCACCTCGCGGTCGTCCTCACCCCGGGAGCACGCGGCGAGCCACTCCCCCCCCGCTCCAAACCAGGAACGCAACTGCGACTCGGGGCACCGGGCCAGATCTCCGACGGTCCGGATCCGCTGTTCCTCGAGGCGTGCGGAGGACACCGGACCGATCCCGGGGATCGAGGATACCGGGCGAGGCCCGAACACCCGGGAGAACGCTCCCGGAGGGACGATCGAGATCCCCTTGGGTTTCTCCAGGGAGGAAGCCATCTTGGCCTGGAGCTTGTTCCGGGCGCCTCCCACCGAAGCGGTCAACCCGCGTTCCATGAGGATCGCGGTCTGCACCCGTACGGCAAGGGTCCGCGCCTGCTCCCCCCAGCGCCAGGCGGCGATGGGGGGGAAGGAAAGATACGCCTCGTCGATGCTTGCCGGCTCCACGCAGGGGGAGAACCGGTCGAGGATGCAAAGCACCTGGAGGGATTCGTGGATCATCTTTGCGGGATCCACGGGTACGGAGACGACCCCGGGGCACCGGCGGCGCGCCTCGGCGAGGGACATTCCCGATGCGATCCCGAACTTCCGGGCGGGATAGGAGGCGGCGGTCACCACGCCGCGGTCCCCCGGACCGCCGCCCACCACCATGGGGAGATCGCGGAGCCGGGGATCCGAACGCGCCTCGACCCCCGCGAAGAACGCGTCCATGTCGACATGGAGGACCAGGGGGACGTCGCGGGGAAGGGGCATTCGGGCTTTTTCCTTTCGGAACCCGGTACGAACCAGTAGATTGAACCGGCGCGTCGTAACCGTACCGGTTCGTTTTCATGCAAAACGTTTGAGTAGTATACCGATCCCCGATCGAGGTGTGAACCATGAAAGAGACCGGACAGCCCACCATCCTCACGCGCGGCGTATCCCTCGAGCTCACCCCCGAACAGGTCTTCGAAAACCTCCACCGCACTCCGGGCTTCTTCTTCCTGGACAGCGGGTTGGCCGATCATCCCTTGTCCCGGTACTCCTACGTGGGCCTCTCCCCGTACCACACCCTGCGCAGCCGGGGGGACGGGATGGACAGCGTGGAGGGCAAGAAAAAGATCCGGCACCTGCGGGGGAACCCCCTGGTGGTGCTCTCGCGTCTCCTGAAGCAGCGGGCAGTGGCCACCGGAAGCCCGATGGTCCCCTTCGCCGGCGGCGCGGTGGGGTACTTCGGATACGGGCTGGGACGGTTCACCACCGAACGGGAGGCGCGCCGCACCGACGATCTCGGTCTCCCCGAGATGCACGTGGGGTTCTACAACTCCATCCTCGCCTACGAACACCGGACGGGCCGCTGGTACGGCGCGGGGGTGGATCTCACCGGGGGACGGGGCGCCACCATCCGCAAGCGGCTGGGCAAGGAGATCGACAAGCTCTGCGAGGCGGTCACCCACCAGACCCGGGGCCCGGCCGGCACCGTCATCACCGCCGACCCCGGCGAGGAGACGGACGCGGCGTCCCCCCCGGCGCACCCCGGACGCAGGATCGTCATCGACGGCGTGGAGGCGGTGTCCACCATGACCCGGGACGAGTACTGCGACGCGGTGCGAACGATCAAGGACCACATCGCGGCCGGAGACATTTACCAGGCGAATCTGACCCAGCGGTGGAGTATTCCGTTCACCAGCGACCCCGGCCTCCTCTACCGCGCCCTGCGGTCGGTGAGCCCGGCCCCGTTCGGCATCTACTTGAACACCGGCGAGTGCGTGATCGCGGGGTCATCTCCCGAGTCGTTTCTCTCGGTGCGAGGACGCACGGTGGAGACGCGGCCGATCAAGGGCACGCGCCCCCGCGGCGATTCCCCCGAGGACGATGCGCGGTTGCGCCGGGAGCTCGAGCACAGCGAAAAGGACCGGGCCGAGCTGACCATGATCGCCGATCTCGAACGGAACGACCTGGGAAAGATCTGCACCCCGGGTTCGGTGGAGGTGGAGGAACTCTACCGCCAGGAGACCTTCTCCAACGTCCATCATCTCGTCTCCGTGGTGCGGGGGGAGCTGCGCCCCGATGTGGACTTCGAGCAGATCATGAACGCCACCTTCCCCGGCGGATCCATCACCGGGGCCCCCAAGCTCCGCGCCATGGAGATCCTCGACGAGGTCGAGAAAACCGCGCGCGGCCCCTACACCGGGGCCATGGGGTACCTGGGGCTGGATGGATCGATGGAGTTGAACGTGGCCATCCGCACCCTGGTCATGACCCAGGGGCAGTGCCATCTGGGAGTGGGCAGCGGCATCGTGGCCGACTCCGATCCCGATGCCGAGTATGAAGAATGCCTGGCCAAGGCGCGGGACATGCTCCAGGCCATCCGCAAGGTGGGCTCGGAACACGGCGCCGCCGTTCCTTCCTGATCCGGCAGGGTGCTGAAAAACTGGATCCGGTCGTGTTCGGCGCGCCGGACGCCCGGGACCGGGGTGCGACGACGGCGCGATGCCGATGCGCATCGTGGAAGAGGAGAGACGATGGACACGGCCCCACGGCGCCTCTCAACCGGGTAGACCACGTCGTGGCCACGGTGTACTTGAACGGGAAGCTCCTCCCCCGGACCGAAGCCCGGGTTCCCGCCGAGGATCGTGCGGTCCTGTTCGGAGACGGGGTGTTCGAGACCCTCCGCGCCTACGGCGGTCGCGTGTTGCGCTTCTCCGAGCACTTCACCCGGCTTCGCCACTCCCTCGACGCGATCGGGATGGCCCTTCCGGTCGCCGACGAGGATCTGATCGAGGGGATCCGGGCTCTTCTGGAGAACGAGGGCCTGCGCGAAGCCCGCATCCGCATCACCATCACCGGCGGGCCGGACGACGGCGCCCTCCGGCTCCGGCGGGCCCATCCCCCCAATGTGCTCATCACCGCCATCCCGTTCCGGCCGCTCGCCCCCGAAACCTACGCCCGGGGCGTGGCCCTCATCACGTCGCCGTTCCGGGTCCACGACACCTCGCCCCTGGCCCGCATCAAGACCACCGACCGTCTCGTGCATCTCATGGCCAAGGAGACGGCCCTGGAGCGGGGGGCCTACGATGCGGTGTTCCTCGACGAGGCGGGACACGTGCTCGAGACCACCGCCGCCAACGTGTTCTTCGCTTCGGAACGGGTAGTGTACACCGCGTCCCTGGACTGCCCCGTCCTGCCCGGGGTGACCCGCGACCTGGTGTTCGAGGCCGCGCGGTCCGCCGAGGTTTCGATCCAGGAGGGCCGGTTCCCCCTGGAGCGTGTGCTCGAGGCCGACGAGGCGTTCCTCACCGGAACCACCGTCGAGCTCCTGGGAGTGCGCTCGATCGACTCGCGGCCCATCGGACGAGGACGCCCCGGACCCCTGCGGGAGCGCCTCCACCGCGCCTACCGGGAACTGGCCGGCCGCGAGCTGGGGATTCCCCTGGCCCCGGAGGACGACGGCCCATGAACCGGATCGCACTCGCCGCCGCGGTCCTTGCCGCGGCCGCGGCCGCGATCGGGCTCTTCATGACGGAACGCGTTCCGGGGGGTTCGGTGGCGGTGCGCCTCGACGGCTCCGGAGCACCGGCGGCCGAGTGGGGGCCCGGGATCCACCTGCGCCTCCCCGGTTCGGGTCCGGTCTTGGTGTATCCGGCCGAACCGGAAACGCTGCGGTTTCCCTCGGCGACCGCCCCCGGCTACCGTCTGTTCGACCGTGCCGACCGGCCGCTGGATGTGGACTTCGAGGTACTCTACCGTGCGGTCCCCGGCCGGGCCCGCGCCCTCGCGGACGCGGTGGGCGCCGGGTTCCCCGATACGCTGGTCGCCCGGTTGCGGCGCCACGCCCGGGATCTTGCCGCGCGGCTCGACGCCGACGATCCCTCCACCCCCGCCGCCCTCGCCCTCTCCCTGGAGGCGGAGCTGGATCTCCCCGGGGCGGCGGTCTCGCTCGCCGCGGTGAGCGCGGGAAGGGAGAGGGAGTCCGGCTCCGGGGTGGAGGTCCTCCTCGTGGGCATCGACGCCGGCGACTGGAAGGTGATCGACCCCCTCCTCGAGGAGGGCAAGCTCCCCCATCTGCGCGGTCTGCTCGCGAAGGGGGCCCGGCTCGATTTGAACAGCATGCAGCCGATGCTCTCGCCCCTCTTGTGGACCACGGTGGCCACCGGAACCACGCCCGACCGCCACGGCATCCTTGACTTCATGACGGTGGACTCCGAGACCGGGGACCGGATCCCCACCACGCGGCGCCAGCGTCGCGAGCCCGCATTCTGGAACGCGCTCACCCAGCTCGGGATCGAGCAGGCCGTGATCGGATGGCTGGCCACCTGGCCCGCCGAGACCGTCTCCGGACACCTCGTCACCGACCGTTTCGGATACCTTGCCTTTGCCGAGAGCGTGGGCGGAACCGAGGACGCGGGGATGACCTGGCCGCCGGACTACGTCCGCGAGGCCCGGGCCCTGGAGGTCCCGGTCGGCGATCTTCCCCTCTCCTACTGGCGCCGCTTCGTCACCGCCCCCGACTCCGATCTGCGCGCGCTCGCCCACGCGGAAGGATTCGACAGGGACGACCGCCTGGGAAACCTCGCCTTGACCCTGACCGCCGCCCTCACCACCACGCGCATCGCCGAGGACGTGCAGGAACGGTTCTCGCCCCGGGTGGTCGCGGTGTACTACGAGATGATCGACGCCGTCGGGCACCTGGCCATGCCCTACGCTCCCCCCCGGCGGCCGGGCATCGACGAGGCCGGGTTCGAGCGCTACCGGCGAACGATGGACGCGGCCTACGAACTCCAGGACGAGCTTCTGGGGCGCCTCCTCGAACGCACCTCGGAGAACACCGTCGTGATCCTGGTCAGCGACCACGGGTTCCGGTCGGGGGAGGACCGCCCCGCGGGTTCGGCCGAGATCCACGGAGGTGAGGCGGCCCGCTGGCACCGGGAGCCGGGCATCCTGCTCCTCGCGGGGCCGGGGATCCGCGCGGGGGTCCGGATCGAAGCTCCGGTCGAGCTGATCGACGTCGCCCCCACGCTCCACGCCCTGCTCGGCGTGCCCATTCCCCGCTCCATGACCGGGCGCGTGCTGGAGGAGGTGTTCACCCCCGAGGGCGCAGCCCGCCACGTCCCGAACCGGGTGGAGACGGTAGCGTGGAGGCCCGAGGTGTGGACGCCGCCCGCCGAACCCGAGGCGGGGGAGGGGGGCCCGGCCGCCGCCGCCTCCCGCCACAACAACCTGGGACTGGTCCTCCAGGAGAACGGCCGCCTCGCCGAGGCGGAGGCGGAGTTCAGGAAGGCTCTGGAGGCGGTGCCCAGGGACCGCCTTGCCCGCACCAACCTCGCCGGGATCCTGCTCACCACGGGACGGCTGGACGAAGCACGGGGCATCCTGGAACGGGTGGTCGCCGACTTTCCCGACAACGTGCCCGCCCTGTTCAACCTCGGCGTGGTCTACCAGCGCACCGGCCGGATCCCCGATGCCGCGCGTCTGTTCGAGACCGCGCTCGCGCAGGATCCCGCCCACGGGAAGGCGCGCATCCACCTGGGCGAGGTGTACCTGAGGCAGCGCCGCACCGAGGACGCCGCCCGGGTGTTCGGCGAGGCCCTCGCCCGCGACCCCGACGAACCGAGGGCGTATTTCGGGATGGGTCTGGTGCACGTGCAGCGGAACGATCTCGCGGCCGCGGCGGCGGCCTTCCGGC
>Ga0214472_10002072_pt1 | contig 21788 bp, 20 predicted proteins | sample RVTome_6_FD_207662 | JGI IMG/M metagenome (GOLD analysis project Ga0214472, IMG submission 207662) | Soil microbial communities from uranium-contaminated site in the Upper Colorado River Basin, Wyoming, United States - RVT140D175 | ecosystem: Environmental > Terrestrial > Soil > Contaminated >...
AGGCTCTTGAACGAACTTCAAAACCCAAAACCACACTAGAATCATATAGTTGCCAGTGCCCTTTCGATTCTGAAATTCGCCCGGAGGTCGCTGAGAAATGATACGAATTTCAGAATCGGGACACTAGCCGGATATATGCCGAAACTCTCGAACCGCATCGCCGCGATCGCTCCCGGCGGCAAGAACGGCTGGGAAGTGCATTTTGCCGCGGCCCAACAGGCGCGGGCCGGACGCGACGTCCTGTTCTGCTCGATCGGCGACCATGATTTCGCGACGCCGGAAGAGAGCGTCGAAGCCTGCGTGCGCGCGTTGCGCGAAGGCAAGCATCATTATTCGGACATTCCCGGCATAGCCCGGCTGCGCGACGCGCTCGCGCGCATCAGCGAAACCAGCACCGGCGTGCCGACGAAACGCGAGAATATCATCGCGACCATCGGCGGGCAGGCGGCATTGTTCGGGGCGGCGCAGGCCTGCGTCGATCCGGGCGATCACGCCATCATCGTGTCGCCCTACTATGCGACCTATCCCGGCACCTTCCGGCTGGCAGGCGCCGAAGTCGGCGTCGTCCTGGCCATGCCCGAGGCCGGATTTCAGCCGACGCGCGAGGTGCTGGAAGCCGCGGTCCGGCCGAATACGCGTGCGCTGCTGATCAATTCGCCGAACAATCCGACCGGGACGATCTATACGCGCCAGACGCTGGCGGCGATCGCCGAGTTCGCAATCGCGCACGACCTGTGGCTGATCTCGGACGAGGTATACTGGTCGGTCGCTGGAAGCGGGACGCATCTGTCGCCATTGGCGCTGCCGGCGATGGCGGAGCGCACGCTGGTCGTCAATTCGCTGTCGAAAAGCCATGCGATGACCGGCTGGCGCGTCGGCTGGCTGCGCGCGCCGGAAGAAGTGATCCGCCAGCTCGGCGAACTCAATCTGGTCGTCACCTACGGCCTGCCCGAATTCATCAGCTGGGCGGCGGCCGAGGCCGCCGAAAACCGCTGGGGCGTCGACGAGATCGCGGCCACCTATGCGCGCCGGCGCGAATTGTTTCTTTCCGCGCTTGCCGGCGCCAATTCGCTCGGCGTGCGCGGTTCGGAAGGCGGCATGTATGTCATGCTCGACGTGCGCGCGATCGAGCCAAGCGGCGAAGCGTTCGCGTGGCGATTGCTGGAAGAAGAGGCGATGGCGGTGATGCCGGGCGAAAGCTACGGGCCGGCGGCCACGGGGCATGTGCGGGTTTCGCTGTGCCTTCCGGAAGAAAAATTGAAAGATGCGGCGGCGCGGCTGAAACGGTTGTCGCAGCGATATGCCGCGCCCGGAAAGCCGGGCGGAAAGGAAGCGGCCGAATGAGCGCGTTGTCAAAGCGGCATCAGGCCTTCGCGGAACTGCACGCCAAGGGCTGCTTTCTGATTCCCAACCCGTACGACATCGGTTCGGCGCGGGTGATGGCCGCCTTCGGCGCCAAGGCGTTGGCCACGACCAGCGCCGGCATGGCATTCACGCTCGGCAAGCCGGACATGGGCGAGGTCACGCGCGACGAGGCATTGATCCACGCCTCGGCCATTGTCGGGGCGACGCAATTGCCGGTCTCCGGCGATTTCGAGAACGGCTTCGCCGACGCGCCGGAGGAAGTGGCACGCACGGTGCGATTGGCGCGCGAGGCCGGACTGTCGGGATGCTCGGTCGAAGACACGCAGATGATCGAGGGCCATGCGCCGTATCCGTTCGATCTGGCGGTGGAACGCATCCGCGCGGCGGCCGCGGCAGCCAAGGCGCTGGCCGACCCGTTGGTCTTGTGCGCCCGCGCCGACGGGATGCTGACCGGCAATTACGATGTCGTTGAGGGGATCCGCCGCATCCAGGCGTTCGACGAGGCGGGCGCGGACCTGCTCTATATTCCGCTGCTGCCGGACGCCGACGCCGTCCGGCGGGTGGTCAAATCGGTGTCGAAACCGATCAACGTCCTGGCGGTCGGTCCGGTCGCGAAAATGGCGGTTGCGGACATTGCCGCGCTCGGCGCTCGGCGGATTTCGATCGGCTCGATGGCGGCGCGTCTGGCGCAGGCCGCGGTGATCCGCGCCTGCCGCGACATGTTCGAAAACGGCAATTTCGCCTCGTTCGCCCATGCGGCGCGCGGCGCAGAGGTCGATCCGCTGTTGATCAAGGGCGCGGGAAAGTAGGCTTCGGGCTCACAGCCGAAGAAACGGGCGTGTCGCCGGCGGCCGGTTGCGCCAACCGAAACGCATGCCTTCGCGAAACAGCGTAAACAGGCCCGAAGCGGCCACGATGGCGAGGCCAAGATAGGTCAGCGCGTCGGGCACCTCGCCGAAAAAGACAATGCCGTAGAAGATCGCCCAGCCGATTTGCGAATACTGGACCGAGCCGATCCTGCTTGCCGGGGCAAGTTTCGAAGCTGTCAGGATGAACTGATGACCGAAGCCGGAAAAGCAGCCTGCCGCCAATAGCGCCAGCATCGTGCCGGGATCCGGCATCCGGAAATCGCGCACCATCAGCAGCCCGAAGGCGACCAGCAGATAGAGATAGAGCGTGGCGATCAGCGTCGTGCGCCGTTCGGCGCCGGCGAGCTTTCGCAAAAGGACGAAGTTGATTCCGGCGGTAACGGCGACGCCGAGACCCGCCGCATGGGCGATGCCAACCTCGCGAAAGCCCGGTCGCACGACCAGCAGGATGCCGAAAAATCCGAAGGCGACGGCAAGCCAGCGGCGCCAGCCGATCGGTTCGTCGAGGAAAATCATCGAGAAAAGCGAAACGAAGAAGGGGATCAGGAAAATCAGCGCATAGGCTTCCGCGAGCGGCAAATGCGTGAAGGCATAGACGCTGCAGATGCTGCCGAAGATCGCAACGATCGCGCGCAGATGCACCAGCCATGGCCGTTGCATGACGAACAGCTGCGACCAGGGCTCCGATTTCGGGCGCGTGGCGATCAGCGGAATGATGCCGAACAGCGTAACAAAGAAGCCGATCACGAAGACGCCGGCGTGCCCGCCCGAATACTTGATCAGCGCGTCGCTGGTTGCGTAGACACCGAACGCAAGGGCGGCGATGGCGACGCCGCGATTGACGGCAGCGGCGCGCGCCGCGACCGCCTCGGCGGGCATAGCGTTTTCGTGCCCGGGGGCCGTCGGTTCGGTTCCGGTCTGTCCCGAAGCCGGGGATTGCTGCAGCATGAAGCGAGCGATTCAGGAAGCGGCACCGCGCCGCTCAAGGATTTTCCTCTAGAGGAAACCGCGCCTGCCGCAAGGGGATACAACGCCGGCAACCCTGAATTCCCTGCATGGCAGGAATGCGGATTTGCAATGCGATGGAGGCGCGGCGGCTCAGGCCGGCGACAGCGTTCCAACCAGTTGCGGAACCTCGCGGATATGGCGAGCGCGCCGGAACCGGGCTTCTCGTTGCGGTTCATCGGCCTGTTCCAGTTCCCAGGTGAGTTCATGCGGGACATGCACCGCCCAGGAGCCGGCGGCCAGCGCCGGCAGGATATCGGATTTCAGCGAATTGCCGACCATCATCGCATGTTCGGCGCCCGTGCCATGCCGGGAGAAGACGCGAGCATAGGTTTCCGGCGTCTTTTCGGAGACGATCTCAACGCCATGAAAATGATCTCCGAGGCCGGATTGTGCCAGTTTGCGCTCCTGATCGAACAGGTCGCCCTTGGTGATCAACACCAGGCGATATGTTTCGCTCAACGTTGAAAGGGTTTCGGCGACGCCGGGGAAACATTCGACCGGAAACGCCATCAGTTCGCGGCCGGCGGCGAGGATTTCGGCGATCACGGCCGCCGGTACCTGGCCATCGGTCACCTCGATTGCAGTTTCGACCAGCGACAGCGTGAAACTCTTGGCGCCGTAGCCATAGCGAAGAACGTTTCGCGCCTCCGCCGCCAGCACGCGCTCGTGCAAGCCCTCGGTTTCGGCGTGGCCAGCCAGCAACCGCTCGAAGCGCTCCTGGGTCAGGCGGAAGTGGCGCTCGTTGTGCCAGAGCGTGTCGTCGGCGTCGAAGCCGATGGTGGTGAGCGCGTTCATTTCGCCAGGGCTTGCAGCGCCACATCCAGATCGCCGTAGCTGGTCCTGCGGCGCTCATAGGCGAGGCCGAGTTTTTTGGCGGCGACGCGGGCGCGGCGATCGAGATCGGGGTCGTCGGATTGCGCGAGATAGACGAGTTTCTCGTAATTGCCGAAATAGACGTCGCGCAGTTCCGGATGGCGGTCGAGGCCGAGCGGCTTCGTGACGAAGGCGTCGAACTGGCGGGCAAGAAAATCGGTCAGGAAGAAGGCGCGCATGTTGTCCTCGCCCCAGCTTTCGAAGAGATCGTTGCCGGCGTAGAACGAATAGCAATGCGGGCCGGCGATGCGTTCGACGCCGTGCTTTTCGCAGACGCGGTCGAGCAGGCCGCCGGTGCCGCAATCGGCATAGGCAATGAAGATTTTCGAAACGCCGTCGGCCTTGGCCTCGGCAAGCTCGCGCTCGATCTCGGCCGGAATTCTATCGGGAGTGTTGTGCAGGATCGCCGGCAGGCAGGTCAGTTCGACATGACGCAAGCCGTTGGCCGCGAGGATCGCGATGATCTCGCGGGCGATCGCCCCGCAGGCGATGATGCGCAGTTTTTCGGCCGGCTTGGGCGGCATCGGCAAAGCTTACATTCCGATTCAGGTCGTTGACAGATCGATTCAACACCCTGCCAAGGAGATTCCACGCCATGGCGCAAGTGCTTGAAAAGATGCTGCTTTCGCAGCGGCGATATAGCCTAGACGTTCGCCCGGGCGCCGAGCAGATTGTGCTTGCGCGCCATGAACTGCTTGGCGGTCTCGACGGCGACCGCCGCATCGCGGCAATAGGCGTCGGCGCCGATTGCCTTGCCGAACTCCTCGTTCAGCGGAGCGCCGCCGACGAGCACGACATAGTCGTCGCGGATGCCCTTGGCCTTCAGCGTGTCGATGATGACCTTCATATAGGGCATGGTCGTCGTCAGCAAAGCCGACATGCCAATGATGTCCGGCTTGTGCTTTTCGATTGCCGCCAGGTACTTGTCGACATCGGAGTTGATGCCGAGGTCGATGACATCGAAGCCGGCGCCTTCCATCATCATGCCGACCAGGTTCTTGCCGATGTCGTGGATGTCGCCCTTGACCGTACCGATGACCATGGTGCCGAGTTTCGGTGCACCGGTCTCGACCAGAAGCGGCCGCAGGATCGCCATGCCGCCCTTCATCGCGTTGGCGGCGAGCAGCACTTCGGGGACGAACAGGATGCCGTCGCGGAAGTCGATGCCGACGATGCGCATGCCTTCGACCAGCGCCTTGGTCAGGATGTCGTAGGGCGACCAGCCGCGCGCGAGCAGGATGTTGGTCGCCTCTTCGATCTCCGCCTTCAGGCCATCGTAGAGGTCGTCAAACATCTGCTTGACGAGCTCGTCGTCGCTCAGTTCCGACAGGATGATTTCGTCGTCCGCCATGGCCAAAGGTTCCGTCATGCGCTTGTTCGGGCAGGAAAACCGCGAATTCGCGCCTTTATCATGGCAAATCGCCAGCCGAAAGACGCTTGCCAGCGACATCGGAGGCAAGGAAAGCGACGGCTGCGACTCGTTTCGGCGGTTTTGGAATTTTTTCGGGCCTGCCCGGCGCTAAAATCGAACCGATACGCGCAGGAAATGTGCGACATTGGAGCATCGGAACATGAGCGAGATCGCCACTGGCGGCGCGGCGGAAACGCAAGGCGCGGCAAGGCGCGGAAGGGGCGCCGGCGGCGCGGCGGCGCGCCGGCAATCGCGGACCGGGCAGCGGCCGGTAAGCTTGCCCTTCGTTACCCGGCAATTGCCGCCGACCGACATCCTTTCGGCGGAGGCGGTCGAGATCATCGAGGCAAATGCCGATATGCTGATGGAGGAAGTCGGCGTCGAATATCGCGACGATGCCGAGGCGCTGCAACTGTGGAAGGAAGCAGGCGCCGACGTGAAGGGCGAACGCGTGCATTTCCCCAAGGGGCTGTGCCGCGAATTGATGAAGACGGCGCCTTCGCAGTTCGTGCAGCATGCGCGCAATCCGGCGCGCAATGTCACGATCGGCGGCCGTCATACGGTGTTCGCGCCGGTCTACGGCCCGCCTTTCGTACGCGATCTGGAGGGCAAGCGGCGCTATGCCACGATCGAGGATTTCCGCAATTTCGTGAAGCTCGCCTATATGGCGCCGGCCATCCACCATTCCGGCGGCACGGTGTGCGAACCGGTCGACATCGCGGTCAACAAGCGCCATCTCGACATGGTACTGGCGCACATGACGCTGTCGGACAAGCCGTTCATGGGCTCGGTCACCGCGCCGGAACGGGCCGAGGACACCGTGGCGATGGCGCGTGTCCTGTTCGGCGAGGAATTCGTCGACGCCAATTGCGTGATCACCAGCCTGATCAACTGCAATTCGCCGCTGGTGATGGATGCTACCATGCTCGGCGCGCTCAAGGTTTACGCCAAGGCCAACCAGGCCACGGTGGTGTCGCCGTTTATCGTCGGCGGGGCCATGAGCCCGGTTACCGTCGCCGGCACGCTGGCGCAGGTGCTGTGCGAGGCAACCAGCGCGATCGCGCTGACCCAGCTTTGCCGCAAGGGCGCGCCGGTGATTTTCGGCACCTTCGCCACGGCGATTTCGATGCAGTCCGGCGCGCCGTCCTTCGGCACGCCGGAGCCGGCCCAGGTGCTGCTTGGCGCCGCGCAATTCGCCCGGCGTTACAACCTGCCGTTCCGCTCCGGCGGCTCGCTTACCGGCGCCAAGCTGCCCGACGCGCAAGCGGCTTACGAGAGCGCGAACACGTTGTGGCCGGCGATGGCCGCCGGCGTCAATTTCATGCTGCACGCGGCCGGCTGGCTCGAGGGCGGGCTGGTGTCGTCCTACGAGAAATTCATCATGGACGCCGATCAACTGGCGGCAGCCCAGAAGATGGCGGCCGGCATCGACATGAGCGAGAACGGACAGGCGATGAGCGCGATCCGCGAGGTCGGGCCGGGCAGCCATTATCTCGGCTGCACGCATACGCGCGAGAATTTCCAGACCGCGTTCCACGTCTCCAACGTCGCCGACAACAATTCCTTCGAGCAATGGGAACTGGAAGGCGGCAAACGAACCGAGGAACGGGCCAACACAATCGCGCGCCAATGGCTGGAACAGTACGAGCCGCCGCCGCTCGATCCGGGCATGGCCGAGGCATTGCGGGATTTTGTACAGCAGAAGAAGGATTCGATGCCGGACGCCTTCACGTGAAGGGGCGAGGCTGCGGCCGAGGCCAATTCGCGGGCGATCGTGGCCAACCGGATCGTGCGCTCGGTGTGGCGGCTGGATGAACCGACCGGAGTACGATGACGCGCAAGGCCGGCGAAGGTTCGACAGGCGGACGGGAATCGCTCCTGCCCAGGCTTGACGCGCGTCTCGGCGAAAGCGGCTTGATCCTGCGTGGCGGTTTTGTTCCGGACATGGGTGAGCACTTGCTTGCCGGTGCGACCGGCAAACCGGCGCGGACGTTGTTGCTGATCGGCAATGCCGGCAGCGCGATCTGGCCGCATTTCCGACGATGGCTTTCGCGGCAGCCCGCTGGGCTTGAACACCCGCTCGACCGATGGACGCGGGCAATCGTCGAACCGGTCGCGGCCGAATTCGGGGCCCGCGCCGTATTTCCGTTTGACCGGCCGTGGCCGCCGTTCCAGCAATGGGCGATGCGTGCCGAGGGCTTGCGGCCGTCGCCGCTCGGCATCCTAATGCACCCTGAATTCGGTTTGTGGCACGCCTATCGCGCGGCGCTGCTCTTCGAAACTGAGATTCCGATTCAAGCGCCTCGCAAATCGATTCACGCCTGTGACGATTGCATCGAAAATCCGTGCCTAAGCGCTTGTCCGGTCGACGCTTTTTCCGCGTCCGGCTTTGCCGCCGATGCCTGCCGCGGCTATCTGGCAACCGTCATTTCCTCAAGCATCGATTCAACCGTCAAACCGAATCGCGAGCGTTTGCCCGACTGCATGGGCGATGGCTGTGCCGCGCGCAATGCCTGCCCGGTCGGCACGGATTTTCGCTATCGGCCGGAGCAGATGCGATTTCACATGAGGGCATTTGCGAAAGGATGACCTCTTGCAAAAGATATATCTTTGCTTAGATATATCGGACAAACGATATATCTAAGGAGCATTGCGATGCATGGTCATCACGAGCATTGGGGGCATGGTTGCGGCGGCCGCTGGGCGGCGCGTCGCTCATTCGGGCGCGGCGGCGGATTTGGAAGTTTTGGCGGCGGTCCCTTTGGACGCGGTTTCGGCGGTCCATTCGGCCGGCGCGGGCCGCGAATGTTCGATTCCGGTGCGCTGCGGCTGGTGGTTCTCGGCCTGATCGCCGAGGAGCCGCGGCACGGCTACGACATCATCAAGGCGCTCGAATCGCAATTTCACGGCGCTTACAGCCCGAGCCCCGGCGCGATCTATCCGATGCTGCAGATGATGGAGGAAGCCGATCTGGTTGTCTCGCAGGCGACCGGCAACAAGCGCCTCTATACGATCACCGAAGCGGGACGCGCCTATCTCAAGGAAAACAAGGCCGACCTCGACCGGATCAACGAGCAGCTCGAGGAAGTTTCGGGCGACATGCAGGGCGCGGCTCTCGGTGACGCGTTCCGGGCGTTGCGGCGCTCACTGCACCAACGCCTGCGCGGCGGCGAAATGACCGCGGAACAGGCGCAAAAGGCAGCAGAAATCCTGAAAAGGGCCGGCGACGAGATCGACCGGCTCTGAAGCGGTAGTCCGCCGCGGGTCGGTGCTTGTTTTCGGAACCATTCCTCCTATACTCTGAAAATGGAGGAATTACGGTGCCCCTGAACATCAAGAACGAGACAACGCACGAGCTAGCCAGAAAACTCGCGGCGAAAACCGGTCAAAGCATGGCCAAGGCCGTACAGCAGGCCTTGGCCGAGAAACTCGCCAAAGTGGAAAATGAAGCGGCAAAGGAAGCGCTAATCGCGGATCTCAACCGGATTGCGCGGAAATCCGCCAGCCTGCCCGTCCTCGATCCGCGAACCCCGGAAGAGATTCTCGGTTATGACGAATTCGGATTGCCGACGTGAGGGACGGAGCCTGTCTGGCCATCGACAGTTCCGGCTTGATTGCAATCCTTTGCGACGAGCCTGAGCGGGCGGAATTCAACACAAAGTTGGCCGAGTATCCCCGACGGATTATCAGCGCGGCAAATTTGCTCGAAACGCGAATTGTCCTGTTTAGGCGGGGCGGCGACGCCCAAATCGCCTTGCTCGGAGAGTTGCTGCTGCGGGCGCGGATCGAGGCAGTTGCGGTGAATCTGGATATGGTCGATCTGGCATTCGATGCCTTTCGCCGGTTCGGCAAGGGCGTCGGCAGACCGGGCGTGCTCAATTTCGGCGACTGTTTCGCCTATGCACTGGCCAAGGTCGAGAATGCGCCGTTGCTGTTCAAGGGCAACGATTTTGCCCACACCGATGTTGTTCCGGCTCTTCCATTGCCATCGCGGGACGAAAACTAATTCCTTAGCGGTCCCAAGGATTCCGCAATCGCCTGCGTCTAATCGGACAGAATGAATATCGGGCTGGCCCAGACCGCCGTCGCGGATGAGCAGGAGTTGGTCGACCGGGCACGGGCCGGCGAGCGGGCGGCTTTCGCGCGCCTGATCGAGGGCCGATACAATTTCCTGTTCCGCCTGGCTTGGCGCTGGACCGGCAACCGCGCCGACGCCGAGGATGTCGCGCAGGAAGTTTGTGTGCGGCTTGCCCGCGCCATTCAGTCGTTTCGCGGCGAGGCATCGTTCTCGACGTTCCTGCACGCCCTCACGCTGAACGCAGTGCGCGACTGGGGCAGGCGGCGGGCGCGGCAACAGCGCATTGCCGACGCGGTGCTGACATTCGCCGCGATCGACACGGCCGGGCAGGCCGCGCCGGACGCCGATCCGGCGGGCCAGTTGTGGGAGGCGGTGCGCGGCCTGCCCGAAAAGCAGCGCGACGCGGTGCTGCTGGTCCACGGCGAGGGGCTGAGCCATGCCGATGCCGGCGCGGCAATGGGCTGCAGCGAAAAGACGGTTTCCTGGCACATCCACGAGGCGCGCAAGCGCCTGAGGCGGATGTTGGCTAGCGGAGGCAATGCAAATGAAGACGCGTGACGAACTCGATTTGCTGGCCGGCATCCGACCACCGGAGGCGCATGCAGATGTGCGTCTGCGCGCGCTCGACGCAGCGCTGGGTGAATTCGACCTGCAGAAAAAAAATCATGCCTCACCCCAAGGTTCTGCAGTCTGGCGGCGTCTCCTGACCGGGGCTTCCCTGATCTGGAGACCGTTCATGCACACCGAAACCCATACCCGCAGACGCCTGGCCGGCCCGGCGATCGCAACGCTGCTGCTCATTCCCGTCGCCGGCGTCGTTACCTGGAACCTGATGCAGTCGCGCACGATGACTGCCATTCCGCCTACGGCAGTTGGCGGGGAGACGGAAAAAGACCGCGATTCCGGCGCGCATTCGCAATTTGCTGCCGAAGAACGAAAGGCCGAGTTCGAAGCATTAGCCGACAAGCTCGGGCGGCAGAACGAAGTTGCCGATATCGCCCAACGGACGGACGAAGCTGTCGCCGCGCGCCAGCAATATGCGCCGGCCGCCCAAAGCATGTCGAGGGCGCTGCAAGGCGCTGCAGTGCCACAATCGCGGGAATTTGCGGTTGGCATCCTGCCGCCGCGGCCGGAGCCCTTCGTCGAGCGCGAGAATCGCGACCGTTTCGCCAGGTTTTCAACCAATCCGGTAAAACGTGTGGCCGAGGAGCCGGTGTCGACGTTCTCGATCGATGTCGACACGGCTTCCTATGCATTCATGCGCCGGCAGCTGAAGAACGGCATACTGCCGGAACGCGAAAGCGTGCGGGTCGAGGAACTGATCAACTACTTCCCCTATGACTGGCCGGCGCCGCAATCGGCGGAAACGCCGTTTCAGCCGACGGTCACGGTGATTTCGACGCCCTGGAACGCCGGCACGTTGCTGATGCATGTTGCGATCAAGGGCTATGAATTGCCGGTGACCGAAAAGCCGCGTTCCAATCTCGTCTTCCTGATCGATACCTCCGGTTCGATGCAGGACGCCGACAAATTGCCGCTGGTCAAGGCGTCGCTGAAGTTGCTGCTCGACCGGCTTTCGCCGGAAGATACCGTCGGCCTGGTTACCTATGCCGGCAATGCCGGTGTGGCGCTGGAGTCGACTAAAGTGGCGGATCGCGCCAAGATCATCGCGGCGATCGACGGGCTCGGCGCCGGCGGATCGACTGCCGGCGCGGCCGGCATCGAGGAAGCCTATCGCCTCGCCGAAAAGGCGTTCGTCAAGGGCGGCGTCAACCGCGTGATGCTGGCGACCGACGGCGATTTCAATGTCGGGCCGTCGGACGACGCTTCGCTGAAGCGGCTGATCGAGGAAAAGCGCAAGTCCAGCGTGTTCCTGTCGGTCATGGGCTTCGGCCAGGGCAATTACAACGACCAGATGATGCAGGTCATCGCCCAGAACGGCAATGGTACCGCCGCCTATATCGATACGCTCGCCGAGGCCGAGAAGACGCTGGTGCAGGAAGCCGGTTCGACGCTGTTTCCAATCGCCAAGGACGTGAAGATCCAGGTCGAGTTCAATCCGTCGCGGATCAGCGAATACCGCCTGATCGGTTATGAGACGCGCGCGCTCAACCGCGAGGATTTCAACAACGACCGGATCGACGCCGGCGAGATCGGCTCGGGCCATTCGGTAACCGCGATCTACGAACTGACGCCGATTGGTAGTGCGGCGGAGACCGTCAGCCAGTTGCGTTATCAGCAGCAGGATTCGCAGCCGGCGCGGCAAGACGCGGCGAACGGCGAACTGGGGTTTCTGAAGATGCGCTTCAAGAAGGCCGATGCCGATACCAGCGAATTGCTGAGCCTGCCGGTAACCGAGCATTTGCGGACCGAATTCGATTCCGCGCCCACCGATGTGCGCTTCTCGGTCGCGGTGGCGGCCTTCGGCCAGAAATTGCGCGATGCCGATGCGCTCGCCGGATTTGGTTTCGGCCGGATCGGTGAAATCGCCAATGCCGCCAAGGGCACGGACGAATTCGGCTATCGCGGCGAGTTCGTCGGGCTGGTACGGTTGGCAGCCGCGCTGGCGGGGAAGTAATGGAATTGTTCAGGGACCGGCGGCTTTGGCCGCCGGTGTGCGCGTTCATGGCGCGCGCATGGGATTGACGAAGGCGACCCCGGCGAAATCCCTTTCATTGTCGGTAACAACCATGCAGCCGTTGACCATGGCAGTCGCGGCAATGATCATGTCGAGGCCGCTGCGCGGTCTGCCCGAACTCCTGCCTTGCGCCATCAATTGCGCCCAAAGCAATCCTGCCTTTTCGTCGAACGGAAGAATGCGTCCGGCGAATAGTATCGACGGTCCTTCAGGCCCGGCAAACCATGCTTCCAGTTCGTCCTTCTTGCGGCCAGCGGGCTTGTCCAAAATGCCCCGGCGGATTTCGGCAATCGTCAAGGAGGCAATGAACAAGTCATTGTCATCCTGCAGTTCCATCCAGGCCAACAGCGGCCGTGAGGGCCGAGGCTTGACGACATTGGAAAGGATATTGGTGTCGAGCAGGTAACGAGTCACAGGCGGATCTTGCGGCCGGTTTCGCGCGGCCGCACAAGGTCAAGATCGGCGCCCACCAATGGCGAGCGGCGCAGCGCGGCAACAATGCCGCCTTTGCGCGGCGGTTCGCCCGAGATGACCTTCTTCACGGCGGCCCGCGTCTCCTGCGCCTCGTGTCCGTTTTCGGCCAATCGTCGGGCTAACGTCCTGATCAACTCGCGATCCGCCTCCAGCCCCAATACCTCGAAGCGCGCCATTCCCCGCCGCGAAAGTCGCGAACGATAATTTCTAATGGCTTTCTTTTGGGCGGCGCTTGGCATGGTCCGGCCTGCGGTTATTGCCGGATATATATACCGGAGATGCGCCCGTATCAAGAACCGGCACGATCCGAAACCGCGAGCGTCGGCTTCACGAAAACCACGCGCGAACGGCCGCGCGCTTGCGCCCTGCGTCTGCAGCATCGCTCGCGCGGGGCGGAATCGTTGGCGGCGGGCTTTTATTGACCATGGCGCCGTTGGCAGGCGCGCTGGCGGGGCGGGCGGCAAATGGATTATCCGAGATGATTTCAGCGACGGCAGGTGAGAACCCGCCGTTGCCCAGTCATCATGTCGGCTTGTGCAGTTGATCGCGCCATCAGGGTTTCTGCGATCTGTTTTCGCCGTCATCGACAAACGGTATCAGCATTTCGGCTAATGGCTCGTCTACTGCGGTTTCGAGAGCGGTGTCCGCGACGAAAAGCATCTGGCTGCCGTCATCGCTGGCAAGAAATGTCGCGAACAGCAGCAGATCCCTGTGCGTGCGGTCTTTCAGGCCGCCATGGATAAACGCGGCCGTCAGCGCGTCGGTTTCTCGCATCGCATCCAACCCCACCGGACCAATTTCGTAGGCAAACGGACGATCTGGCGGCGTCGCGCGTCGCTTGGCCTCGAGGATCGCAAAGTCGAATTTCATCGCCGGATAGGCGATCGTCGAAATCAGGGACCGAAACGGTCCGTAGACCCCCGCGAACGTTTCGAAGACGAAGGCTGCTTCTGGATCGGCCTTGGTCAACGCAAGATATTCGTCACGAGCTGTCGCGAAATCATTGCGCAGAATCGCGCCATTGGTGGTGTGATGAATGTCGGTCAGGAACGAATGCGCGCCGGTCCGGTTCACCGTGTTCGGAAGCAAGTCTTCGCGCAGGGAGAGGCCGGATGTGATTTCCGCCAGAAAAGCGTCGACGACCTTTTGCGGACTCAGAGCTTGATCGAACCGCGCCTCGATTTCGGATTTTCGCGATGCGTTGCCGCGGCCAATGATTTGAGGCAGTCCCTGCCTCAGCCGGCCGGCGGCAATTTCGACCGTATTGAGAATGCCGGTCACCTCAAGGAATTGCGCGAGCCACTTGTCGTCTGCCGATTTTGCCATTTTGCCCCTACCCAGGTCACATACACGTGTATGCAACTATAGATAGAGTTATCGTGAACTACAATCTGGCGATCGCGTCAGGCCCGCCGTCTTCCGGTCCGCTCGCGCCGCGGCGCGGCATCGTTGGCCGCCGGCGAATTGATCATCGCGCCGATTGCCGCTTCGATCGTTTCGATCGTCGGGCGCTCGCCGCGCTGATGTCCATCGATTGCCTTGCGCATGGCGGCGAGGTGGTCGCAGCCGGTGCCGCAGCAGCCGCCGACGATCCGGGCGCCGGCGTCGATGGCGAGGCAGGCATAGCGCGACATCGTCTCGGGCGAACCGGAATAGACGACCTTTTCGCCCTGGATCACCGGAATGCCGCAATTGGCCTTGGCGATGAGCACGGCGGCCGGATTGGCAGCGTTCATGTCGAGGATCGAGGAAAGCAGATCGGAAGCCCCGACGCCGCAATTGGCGCCGATGGCGACAGGCTGGGCCGTCATATCCCTGGCGACGCCATGCAATGCGCTTGGCGGCAAGCCCATCATCGTGCGGCCGGCAGTGTCGAAGGAGGCGGTGAACACGAACGGCATGCCGACACGGCCGGCGGCTTCTACCGCGGCGCGGATCTCGTCGGCCGACGACATCGTCTCGATCCAGAGGACATCGACGCCGCCGTCCTTCAGTCCGTTCATCTGCTCTGCAAAGGCTTCGATCGCTTCTTCGTAAGTAAGCGCGCCCAACGGCGCCAGCAATTCGCCGGTCGGTCCGACCGAGCCCGCGACGATGACCTTGCGTCCGGCGCCGTCGGCGACCTCGCGGGCGAGTTCGGCCGCCCGCTTGTTGATGGCGTGGACGCGCTCTTGCGCGTTGTGCAGTTTCAGGCGCTGGCGGGTGCCGCCGAAGGAATTGGTCAGGATGATATCGGCGCCGGCCTCGACGAAGCCGCGATGCAATTCGCGGATCTTGTCGGGCTCGGCCTCGTTCCACAGTTCCGGCGCCTCGCCCGATACCAGTCCACGATCGAACAGATTGGTACCGGTCGCGCCGTCGGCAAGCAGGACGCCTTTTTCGGCCAGCAGTCGCGACAATGGATCGGCGGGCGCGTCGGACACGGTAAAACTCCAGCGGATAACGATATAAAGAGTTCTTTATATCGTTATCTCCGTAACGTCAATCTTGCGGTGCTTGGCGTTTTTCCCAACCGGACCGTCGCGACCGGGTTGCGATTTGAACTGGACATGCTAGGGCAAGGGCATGCCGGGCAGACAGGGTTCCTGTCCCGGCATCCTTGCAAGAAATCCGGGAACCCGCCTGCCATGGATACTCCGCTCCAACGCGGCAAGGGCCAGCGAAAGTCGCATTTGCCGAAGGGGCGCCAGCTCGACGAAACGGCGCTGGCGGAAGTAGTCTCGCTGCTCGCGGCGATGCCGCAACGGCGCGACCTCCTGATCGAATATCTGCACCGCATCCAGGACGAGTTTGGCTGCCTGTCGGCGCGCCACTTGCGGGCGCTGGCCGAATGGATGCGGCTGTCGCAGGCGGAAGTCTATGAAGTCGCCTCGTTCTACGACCACTTTGACATCGTTAAGGAAGGCGAGACGCCGCCGTCGCCATTGACCATCCGCGTCTGCGACTCGCTGTCCTGCATGCTTGCCGGCGCTGAAGCGCTAATCGCCGAATTGCAAACCGGGACAGATCCAGCGCGCGTGCGCGTGGTGCGGGCGCCCTGCATGGGCGCCTGCGATGTCGCGCCGGCAGCGCGGATCGGCAACCGCGAGGTCGGGCACGCAAGTGCGGCCGATTTGCTGACGCTGGCAAACGGCGGCATGAGCAATCGCGATTTTCCCGCCAACAGGACTGATTACGTTTCGCTCGAAGCCTATTGCGCCGAGGGCGGCCACGACATGCTGATGCGCGTGCGATCCGGCGCGTTCGGCGTCGAAGCCTTCGCGCAGATGCTGGCGGATGCCGGCCTGCGCGGGCTTGGCGGCGCCGGTTTTCCCGCCGGCCGAAAATGGCAGATCGTGCGCTCCTTTCCCGGGCCGCGCCTGATCACGATCAACGGCGACGAGGGCGAGCCGGGAACCTTCAAGGACCGCTATTATCTCGAACGCGATCCGCACCGCATGTTCGAGGGCGCGCTGATCGCGGCGCATTTCGTCGAGGCCGAACGCATCTATCTCTACATTCGCGACGAATATCCGGCGGTGCTGGAAATTCTTCGTACCGAGATCGCGGCGCTGGAAGCCAAGAGCACGATCCCGAAAGGCTTCATCGAGATGCGGCGCGGGGCCGGCGCCTATATCTGCGGCGAAGAGTCGGCGATGATCGAATCGATCGAGGGCAAGCGCGGCCTGCCGCGCCATCGCCCGCCCTATATCGCCGAGACCGGATTGTTCGGGCGGCCGACGCTAAACCACAATGTCGAGACGCTGTGGTGGGTCCGCGACATCGCCGAGAAAGGCCCGGAATGGTTCGCCAAGCAGGGCAGGTCCAACGAAAAGGGGGATGGCCATCCCGGTCCGCGGTCCTGGTCGGTCTCGGGCCGCGTGAAAAATCCGGGCATGGTGCTGGCGCCGGCGGGCATCACCGCGCGCGAATTGATCGAACTCTGCGGCGGCATGGCCGACGGCCACGAATTTGCAGCCTACTATCCAGGCGGCGCCTCCGGCGGCGTACTGCCGGCTTCGATGGGCGACATACCGCTCGATTTCGGCGGCGAACTGGCAAAGCTCGACGCCTTTGTCGGCAGCCACGCCGTCGTCATTCTTTCCGACAAGGATTACGTGAAGGCGGCCGTGCTCAACACGCTGCAATTCTTTGCGCATGAAAGCTGCGGCCAGTGCACGCCGTGTCGTGCGGGGACCGAAAAGCTGGTGACGCTATTGTCGAAACCGGGACGGCCCGACGAAGCGACGATCCGCGACATCGAGACCGTGATGCGTGACGCCTCGATTTGCGGGCTCGGCCAGGCAGCGCCGAACCCGGTCAATCACTGGCTGAAATATTTCGCGGGACCGGCATGACGATCGGGTCGATAAGCTTTCGTCTAACCCGCCTTCCTCACACCGCCGGCGCGCGCCACGGCATGTTCGGGCCACAATCCGCGCAGGCCGATCGGCAGAACCGAAATCACGTCGTCGATCTCGCCATGGCTGACGTGCCGGTCGAGAAGCGCAAACACCGCGCGCGCGGCGTTGCCGGCATTAACCTCGGCGTGGTTCTGCATCGTGTCGATGACCTTCTGCATGAAGTCGGTCTCATTGCGCAGCTTTTCCGGCTTGCCGGTCGGGCTCCAGCCTTCATAATAGATGCCGCGCACGAAGGTCGGCAGTTGGCCGCCAAGATCGGCCGCCTCCTTGACCGGCAGGCGGTCGCGCAGTGTGTGCAGCACGGCGCGCAGCGCGGCATAGGCCGATTGTTCCTGCGGCAAATGCATTTCGGACTGAATCTCATGAATCCAGTCGAGGGCCTGCGTCGACGCGTGATTGATGATTGTCAAATGGGCCATGACGGACCTCCCTACCGATTGCGAGCGATGCGCCCCAGAACCGCTGCAGAGCAGATTGTCGGTCGTCGTGCCTTGATGCGAATCAATCCGATTTATGCGGAGGTAGGCCAGCCATGACTTCGCCTTCCAAGCCCGCCGCCAACCCCGGCTCCACCCCGAAAGGGGCTGAAAGAATGACCACATTCGTCCTCGACGGGAAAACGGTTATCGCCCATCCCGGCGAGACGATCTGGGAGGTCGCCAAGCGCGAGGGAACGCGCATTCCGCATCTGTGCCATCTCGACAAGCCCGGATACCGGCCGGACGGCAATTGCCGCGCCTGCATGGTCGAGATCGAAGGCGAACGCGTGCTGGCCGCCTCCTGCATCCGCAAGCCGGCCGAAGGCATGACGGTCCGCACCGATACCGAACGCGCCGACAAGAGCCGGCGCATGGTGTTCGAACTGCTCGCCGCCGACATGCGCCCGCAGGCAGAATCGCCCGATCCGCGGGCCGATTTCTGGGCCTGGGCTGAAAGCATGGGAATCGGTGCAGGGCGGTTGCCGTCGAAATTCGCCGAAAACCAAGCGGAACACGACGTCACCAACCCGGCGATCGCGGTAAACCTCGACGCCTGCATCGCCTGCGGCGCCTGCGTGCGCGCCTGCCGCGAAGTCCAGGTCAACGACGTCATCGGCATGGGTCATCGCGGCCATCATTCCGTGCCGGTCTTCGATTTCGCCGACCCGATGGGAATGTCGACCTGCGTCACTTGCGGGGAATGCGTGCAGGCCTGCCCGACCGGCGCGCTATACGAAAAGACGCTGATGGACGCGGAAGGCGAGACGCGCGCCGTCGCCGAATTCGACCGGGAAGTCGATTCGGTTTGCCCGTATTGTGGCGTCGGCTGCCAGACGACGGTGCGGGTCAAGGGCGACCGCATCGTCCAGATCGACGGGCGCGACGGACCGGCTAACGAAAATCGACTGTGCGTCAAGGGCCGGTTCGGCTTTGACTATGTGCGCCATCCGGAACGGCTGCTGAAACCGCTGATCCGCCGCGATGACGCGCCGAAGCGCGGCGACATGGACTTGAAGGGCGTCGATCCGCTGACGGTATTCCGCGAGGCCACCTGGGACGAGGCGATGGCCAAAGCCGTTTCAGGCTTGAAGAATATCCTCGAGCGCGATGGCGGTGCGGCGCTCGCGGGTTTCGGTTCGGCCAAAGGCTCGAACGAAGAGGCCTATCTGTTCCAGAAGCTGATCCGCCAGGGCTTCGGCACCAACAACGTCGATCACTGTACGCGGCTTTGCCACGCCTCGTCGGTGGCGGCGCTGCTGGAGGGCATCGGCTCCGGCGCGGTTTCGGCGCCGTTCAATTCCGCAGAGCAGTCCGACTGCATCGTCGTGATCGGCGCGCGGCCGGCGCAAAACCATCCAGTCGCGGCGACCTATCTGAAGCAGGCGGCAAAGCGCGGCGCCAAGCTGATCGTCATCGACCCGCGCGGCCAGGCGCTGATGCGCCACGCGACGCACCCGGTCCGGTTCAAGCCCGGCACCGACGTGGCGCTGCTCAACGCCATGCTTCACGTGATCGTCGCCGAGAAGCTCTACGACGAGCAGTACATCCAGGCGCATGTCTCGGGGTTTGCGGCGCTGAAAGAGAAGGTCAAGGATTTCGCGCCCGAAGCAATGGCGGAAGTGTGCGGCGTGGCGGCGGAGACCATACGCGACATCGCGCGCACCTACGCCAAATCCGAGCGGTCGATCATCTTCTGGGGCATGGGCATATCCCAGCACACGCACGGAACCGACAACGCCCGCTGCCTGATCGCGCTGGCGCTGATCACCGGCCATGTCGGGCGCGAGGGCACCGGCCTGCATCCGCTGCGCGGCCAGAACAATGTCCAGGGCGCGTCCGATGCCGGGCTGATCCCGATGTTCTTTCCCGATTACAAGTCAGTCGAGAATCCCGATATCCGCGGGCGCTATGTTGACCTGTGGGGCCGTCAGCTCGACCCGAAGCGCGGACTTACCGTCGTCGAGATCGTCGACGCGATTCATGCCGGCCAGATCAAGGGCATGTATATCATGGGCGAAAACCCGGCGATGTCGGACCCGGACCAGAGCCACGCGCGCGCAGCGCTCGCGCATCTGGAGCATCTCGTCGTCCAGGACATTTTCCTGACCGAGACCGCCTGGCATGCCGATGTCGTATTCCCGGCTTCCGCCCATGCCGAAAAGCTCGGCACCTACACCAACACCAACCGCCAGGTGCAAATCGGCCGGCCGGCGATTTCGCTGCCGGGCGAGGCGCGCCAGGATTGGGAACTGATCCGCGATCTCGCCAACGGCCTCGGGCTCGATTGGCGCTACGAAGGCGTCGCCGATGTCTATCGCGAGATGCAGTCGGTGATGCCGTCGCTTGCCAATATCGACTGGGAGCGGATCGAGCGCGAGGACTGCGTGACCTATCCGGCCGATGCACCCGACAAGCCCGGCAACGAAATCATTTTCCGCGAGCGGTTTCCGACTGCCGACGGCAGGGGCAAGCTCGTGCCCGCCGACCTGTTGCCGCCGGACGAAGCGCCGGACGATACTTATCCCATGGTGCTGACAACCGGGCGCCTGCTTGAACACTGGCACACCGGCGCGATGACGCGGCGCGCGGAAGTGCTCGATGCGCTGGAGCCGGAGGGTATTGCGGCGATGAACGGCCGAGAAATTGCCCGGCTCGGTTTTGCCGCCGGCGACATGATCGAAGTTGAAACGCGCCGCGGTACCATCCGGGCCTTGCTGCGCGAGGACCGCGATGTCGCCGACGGCATGGTCTTCATGCCGTTCTGCTTTGCCGAAAGCCCGGCCAACCGATTGACCAATCCGAAGCTCGACCCGTTCGGAAAAATCCCGGAGTTCAAGTTCTGCGCGGCGCAGGTGCGCGCGATCGAGGCGCAGGCCGCGGAGTAGCAAAACAGGCACTCGGAAAAATATCGCCCGTTAATCGTTGGCTAACCCTCTCCTAACCGCTTGTTTACGATATCCGTTTAGAACTGCGGGCGAGGCGGCAACCAAACGCCTCCAGCCCCGGATCGGGTATTGCGTACCGGGGAGCAATTTCCAGTCTTGCTTGTATTGCCGGGCATTTCGCCGGAATCCGGGGGAATGCCCGGTTTTCGTTTGGCGGATGGTCACAAAGCCGAAATCGCTCTTTCGAGATCGGGCGCGGCCGCGATCAGCGTGCGCGTATATTCGTCTTGCGGCCGGGAAAAGACGGATTCGGTCACGCCAGCCTCGACGATCCTGCCGGCGCGCATCACCATGACCTCGTCGCAAAAAGCGCGCATGACCGAGAGATCGTGGCTGATGAACAGATATGCCACCGACAACCGGTCGCGCAGTTCGCTCAGCAGGTCCAGAATCTGGGCGCGGATCGAAACATCGAGCGCGGACACGGGCTCATCGGCGATAATCAGGTCCGGCCGGTTGACCAGTGCCCGGGCGATCGCAATGCGCTGGCGCTGGCCGCCGGAAAATTCGTGCGGATAGCGCTCGGCGGAATCGGGTGGCAAGCCGACGGACGCAAGCGCCTCGCGCACGCGGCCTTCGCGCTCGTACTCAGATAATTGCGGCCGCAGATGCAGCGGCTCGGCGACGATACGGCCAATACGTTGGCGCGGGTTGAAGGATCCGTAGGGGTCCTGGAATACGATCTGGGTATGCCGGCGTGCATGGGCAACCGCCTCAGTGTCGCCTTGCGCGATTTCGCGGCCGGCGACGGCAAGCGAGCCGGAGGCCGGCCGATGCAGGCCGAGAATGGCGCGGGCGAGCGTTGACTTGCCGCATCCCGATTCGCCGGCAAGTCCCATGGTCTGGCCGCGGAAGACCGAAAAGCTGACGCTATCGACCGCGCGAAATTGCTCCGCCGGCGAAAACAGTGATTTGCGCGGCAGACGGTAGGTGCAGACGAGGTCGCGGACCGAAAGCACCGGCTCCTGCTTCTGTGCGGTGGCTTTGCCGGTCAGCACCGGTTCGCTCTTTCGCGCCGGCCGGTGCGACGACGCCTCGGCCAGCGCCCGGGTGTAGGGATGCGCGCGGTTGCGCAGGATCGCGCGGGACGGACCGGTCTCCAGGATTTCGCCCGACCGCATGATCGCAATCCGGTCCGCGGTTTCGGCTACTACGCCAAGGTCGTGCGTGATCAGCAACAGCGCCATGTTCTGGCGGCGGACGAGGTCGACCAGCAATTTCAGGATTTGCGCCTGGATGGTGACA
>Ga0214472_10002073_pt1 | contig 21782 bp, 16 predicted proteins | sample RVTome_6_FD_207662 | JGI IMG/M metagenome (GOLD analysis project Ga0214472, IMG submission 207662) | Soil microbial communities from uranium-contaminated site in the Upper Colorado River Basin, Wyoming, United States - RVT140D175 | ecosystem: Environmental > Terrestrial > Soil > Contaminated >...
GAGGGGCGCGGTGGCCACGGTGTACCTGGCGCGGGAGAAGGCGCTCGGCCGGCTGGTGGCCGTGAAGGTGCTCCTGCCGGGGCGCGCCCGCGACGAGACTGCGCGCCGTCGCTTCGAGCGGGAGGCGAAGGCGGCGGCGTCGCTATCGCACCCCAACGTGGTGCAGGTCTTCCGTTTCGGGCGCCTGCCGGACGAGACCCCGTACCTGGTGATGCGCTTCGTGAAGGGGCGCACGCTCGAGGAGCGCCTCGCGGCGGAAGGACCGCTGCCCGTCGACCTGGCGCGTGAAGTCCTGCTGGGCATCGCCTCGGCGCTCGCAGCCGCGCACGCTCAGGGGATCGTGCACCGGGACGTGCGCCCGGCGAACGTCCTCTGGGACGAGGAGCGCAACCAGGCGTTGCTGGCCGACTTCGGCATCGCAGCGCTCCTGGCGACGAGCGGCGAGGAGACCACGCGGCTCACCAAGACGGGGCAGATGCTCGGCGACCCCCGCTACCTGAGCCCGGAGCAGCTCCTCGATCAGGACCTGACCGAGCTCGCCGACATCTACGCGCTCGGCGTTCTGGGCTACGAGATCTTCACGGGGAAGGGCCCCTACGAGGCGAAGACGAACACGCAGTGGATCACCGCGCACCTGAGCGGCACGCCGCGCGACCTGCGCCAGATGCGTCCGGACATCGACGCGACGCTCGCGGACCTGCTCAAGCGCTGCCTCAACCGGGAGCCGAACCACCGCCCGAGCGCGGCCAAGATCGCGTCTATCTTGCAGGGGCGGCAGGGGGCCGAAGCCGGCGTGGCGGGCGGAGGCAGCGTGGAGGATGCACTCACATGGAGCGAGATCTCCCGCCGCCGCATCCCGCAGCTCATGGGCGCGGCGCTCGCCGCCGGCGCGGGCTTCGTAGGCCTCGTGACCGGTGTCGTGGACGTCTATGAGGCGAACCAGATGTGGGTCAGCCTGAGCTTCACGCTCGCGGGGTGCGGCGTCGCCGCGGCCACCGTGGCCGCCTGGTTCCACGGCGAGCGGGGCCGGCAGCAGAGCAACGTCCTCGAGTGGATTCTGCTGAGCATCATCGGTGTGGTGTGGCTGACGCTGAGCTCGTGGCTCGTCTTCGGCTCGTGAGGCCTCCGACCGCCATGGCGAGAGCGCCGAGGTGAGCGCCCCACCGCGACGGGGCAGGGCCTTCGACCGCTCGATCGTCGAGGGTCCCATCAAGGGCGCGGTCTGGAAGCTCGCGTGGCCCACCATGCTCCAGAACGTCATCGGCGGGCTCCAGGGCCTGGTCGACCACATCATGGTGGGCCGCTACGTCGGCTACGTGGGGAACGCGGCGATCGGCGTCTCGTGGCAGATATTCCTCGTCGTCATCGTCTTCATCGCCTCGCTCTTCACCGGGATGGGTGTGCTGGTCGCGCGCTTCGCGGGCGCCGACAACCACGAGATGGTCAACCGCACCGTCTACCAAGCGTTTCTCACGTCGATGATGATCGTGCTCGTCGTCCTCGCGCCGATCGGGTACCTCGCCTCGCCGCTGCTGCTCGACCTGGTGAATGCCGCGCCGGACGTGCAGGTCGAGGCGCTCCCGTATCTGCGCATCATGTTCGTCTTCTCGTTCGGCATGCTGGTCTTCTTCATGCTGGGAGGAGCGCTTCGCTCCGCGGGCGACGCGCAGACGCCGCTCCGGCTCGGCATCGTGCTCACGCTCCTCAACATCGCGCTGAACGTGATCCTGATCCGCGGCCTCGGGCCCATTCCAGCGTTCGGGACGACGGGCGCCGCGATGGGGACCGTCATCGCCGGCGCCATCATCTCCGTCTACGCCCTCGCGCGCCTCTTCAGCGGCACGTGGGTCGTGACGTTCCACCGCGGGATGAACTGGCGCCCTGACTGGCAGATCATCAGCCAGCTGTTCAAGTTCGGGCTGCCCACGGGGATCCAGGGTGTGGCGATGAACATCGGCGGGGTGTTCCTGCTCGCGTTCATCGGCTCGCTCGCCATGAGCGCGCAGGCGCAGGCCGCGTACGTCGTGAGCTACACGCAGCTCTTCTCGTTCATCACCTGGACGTCCGTCGGGATCATGGGCGCGACCGCGGCTGTCGCCGGCCAGAACCTGGGCGCGGGCAAGCCCGACCGGACCGCGCGCGCCGTGCGCACAGCGGCCGGCTTCGGGCTGCTCCTCGCCGGCATGATCGGCTCGGCGTTCCTCCTCATCCCGAATCAGCTCCTCGCGATCTTCGGCATGGAGGATCCGATCGTGCTCGAGCTCTCCGTGCAGCTCATGCAGTTCCTGGCGGTGTCGGGGCTCTTCATCACGGTCGCGCTCGCGTACACGGGTGGCCTCCAGGGCACGGGGGACACGAAGAGCCCGATGTGGATCTCGATCGTCTCGCAAGTGATCATCCCCCTGGGGATGTGCTTCGTGATCCAGACGTTCTTCACGCTGGACCCGGTCGACATCTGGCTCGCGATCGTGGTCGGCCACTTCACGCGGGCGACGCTCAGCGTGAACGTGTTCAGGCGGGAGCATTGGAGGGAGATCCGGGTGGCGATCGGCTCGGCCGAGGCCTGAGCGGGGTTCAGGGCTGCTCGCGGTCGCAGGGCGCGGCCAGAGGCGCCATAATGAGGGCCCCAGCCGGGGCGAGGGACGCTCGGTCCCCCGCCCCGCACGCCCGAGACCCAGGAGGACGGCCCCGATGGCCAAGCGTTACTGGCTCATGAAGTCCGAGCCGGACACTTATTCGATCGACGACCTGGAACGGGACGCCACCACGCACTGGGACGGCGTCCGGAACTACAAGGCCCGGAACAACATGCGGGCCATGCAGGTGGGCGACGAGGTGCTCTTCTATCACTCGAGCGCGAGCCCGCCCGGCGTGGTGGGGATCGCGCGCGTGTGCCGGGATGCGTACCCGGACCCCGCGCAATTCGACGAGAAGAGCAAGTACCACGACGCGAAGTCCACGCGCGCGGAGCCGCGCTGGGACATGGTCGACGTGGAGTTCGTGGCCAAGGCGAAGGAGACGGTCGGGCTCCCGGAGATCAAGGCCGAAGCCGCGCTGGCGGATATGGAGCTCGTGCGGTACGGCAGGCTTTCGGTGCAGTCGGTGAAGAAGGAGGAGTTCGAGCGGGTGAAGCGGATGGCGGGGCTGTGAGGTGCCGATGAATGACACGCAGGAGAACGGAGATGCTCGCATGACTCGCCACGCTGGCGCGATGTCGACCCTGATGCTTTTCTCGACCACCGCCCTCGCCGTGGCCTTCTCCGCCGCCACGCCGGCCGCTGCGGATGCGCAGCGCCTCGCCACGGACGACCCGGTGCTGAGGGCGATCTGGGATGAGGCGACGGAGCGCTCCCGTCTCGAGCCGCTCGCGCAAGCGCTTCTCGACTCGGTAGGTCCGCGCCTGACGGGGTCACCCGGCATGGAGCGGGCGCAGGATTGGGCGGTCGGGATGCTGCGGAGTTGGGGCATCGAGGCGCGCCTCGAGAGGTACGGAACGTGGGAGGGGTGGGATCGCGGGCCGAGCCACATCGACCTGGTCGCGCCGCGAGCCCGCTCCCTGGAGGGCCGCATCCTGGCGTGGAGCCCGGGGACCGGCGGGCGCCCGGTCGAGGCGAGCGTGACATACCTGGCTCAGATCGATTCGCCCACCGGCTGGCAGACGTTCCTCGGCACCGTACAGGGACGATGGGTGATGCTCTCGTTCCCGCAGCCTACATGCCGTACGAACGACCAATGGGTTCAGTTCGGCATCGAGGAGTCGGTGCGCCGCATGGCACAGGCGCGGCAGGAAGCGGAGCAGATGTGGACGCGGAGCTTGCAGATCGCGGCGGGAGACGGCGGGAACGTTGCCGCGGTCCACGCCGCGCTCGAACAGGCCGGCGCGGCCGGCATCATCACGTCGCAGTGGCCGGGCGCGCCAGGCACGACACGGATCTTCGGCGCCAACAATCGCGCCACGCCGACGTTCGAGCTCTCCTGCGAGGACTACGGCCTCCTCCACCGGCTGGCCGCGAACGGACAAGGCCCCGTCGTACGCCTCACCGCAGACGCCACCAACCTCGGCGAGGTGCCCGTCTTCAACGTCATTGGCGAGATCCGCGGCTCGGAGCTCCCGGACCAGTACGTGATGCTCTCGGCTCACTTCGACTCGTGGGAGGCCTCCTCGGGCGCGACGGACAACGGCTCCGGGTCCGTGCTGATGCTCGAGACCATGCGCGTGCTCGCCGCCGTGTATCCGCGGCCGAGACGCACGATCCTCATCGGCCTCTGGAGCGGCGAGGAGCAGGGCCTGAACGGCTCGCGCGCGTTCACTGAGGACCATCCCGAGATCGTGGCCGGGCTTCAGGCGCTGTGGAACCAGGACAACGGGACCGGCCGCGTGGTGAGCCTGTCCGCGCAGGGGCTCGTGGACGCCGGTGGCTCGCTCGCCAGGTGGCTGTCGCAGGTGCCTGAGGAGGTATCCCAGCACGTGGAGCTCGACCTGCCGGGGGACCCGGGTGGCGGGGGCTCGGACTACGCGTCGTTCATGTGCTGGGGAGCGCCGGGCTTCAACCTGAGCGCGCTCTCCTGGGACTACACCACGCACACGTGGCACTCGAACCGCGACACGTACGACAAGCTGATCTTCGACGATCTGCGCAACAACGTGGTGCTGACCGCTTCGCTGGTCTACCTCGCCTCCGAGGATCCGGACGTCGTGAGCCGGAGGCAGCGCACCGTGATCACGGGACGCGGCGGTGGACCGGGGAGCTGGCCCACGTGCAGGCCCGCGCAGCGCAGCTCGCCGAACGCGCCGGGTCGATGAGCGCGTGGCCATGCCATCGATGAGCACGGAGCCTTCATGAGCAATATCCTCCGCAACTACGTCGGCGGTGGCTGGCGGGCCTCCTCCGCCACCGAGACGCTGCCCGTCACGAACCCCGCCTCGGGCGAAGAGCTGGGCCGGGTGCCTCTCTCGACCGGGCGCGACGTCGACGCCGCGGTGCAGGCCGCGAAGGCCGCGTTTCCGATGTGGCGAGCGACGCCCGCGCCCGTGCGCGCCCGCGTGCTCTTCCGCCTGAAGGCGCTCCTCGAGGAGCACAAGGAGGAGCTGGCGCGGCTGCTCACGACGGAGCACGGCAAGGTGATCGCGGAGACGCGCGGCGAGGTGCAGCGCGGCATCGAGAACATCGAGCACGCGTGCGGCATCCCGACGCTCATGATGGGCGACACGGCCGAGGAGATCGCACCGGGCATCGACAGCGCCTCGTGGCGGCAGCCGCTCGGCGTCTTCGCCGTGATCACGCCGTACAACTTCCCGGTCATGATCCCGCTCTGGTTCTGGCCCTATGCGGTGGCCACGGGGAACACTGTGGTGCTCAAGCCGAGCGAGCAGGATCCGCTCACGCACCAGAGGATCGTCGAGCTCGCGGAGCAGGCGGGGCTGCCGCCGGGTGTGCTCAACGTCGTGCACGGCGGGCGCGAGTGCGTCGAGGCGATCTGCGACCACCCCGAGATCGTCGGCGTGAGCTTCGTGGGCTCGAGCCGCGTGGCGCAGATCGTCTATCGCCGGGGGTCGGCCACGGGGAAGCGGGTGCAGGCGCTCGGGGGCGCCAAGAACTACATGATCGTGCTTCCGGACGCCGACATGGACGTCGCGCTCGAGGCGTGCCACAGCTCGATCTTCGGCTCTTCGGGACAGCGCTGCCTCGCGGGGAGCATGATCGTGGGCGTGGGTGATGCGCACCCGGAGATCCGCGACCGGATGCTCGATACGGCGGCGTCGATGCGGCTGGGGAACGGGCTCGACGCATCCACGGACATGGGCCCGGTCATCTCCGCCGAGCACCGGGACCGGGTAAACGGGTTCATCTCGCAGGGCGAGGCGGACGGCGCGCGGCTCTCGCTCGACGGGCGCGGGGCGGCGGTCTCGGGGCTCGAGGGCGGCTACTGGGTCGGGCCGACCGTCTTCGAGGACGTGGCGCCCGACATCTCGATCGGCACGGAGGAGATCTTCGGACCCGTCGCGGGAATCAACCGCGCCAAGGATCTCGACGAAGCGGTCGCGATGATGCACGGGAGCCGCTACGGCAACGCCTGCTCGATCTTCACGACGAGTGGACGCGCCGCGCGGGAGTTTCGCTATCGCGCGGGGATCAGCATGATCGGTGTCAACATCGGCGTCGCGGCGCCGATGGCGTTCTTCCCCTTCGGCGGGTCGAAGGGTTCGTTCTACGGCGACCTCAAGGCGCAGGGCCGGGACGCCGTCTCCTTCTTCACGGACCAGCGGGTCGTCATCGAGCGGTGGTAGCGAAGCCACTCCTTCGGCGATCCCAGGCGGCATCGACATGACAGCACCGACTTTGGCCACGGGCCCCACGAGCGCGGAGATCATCCACGGGCAACGTGAGTACCTCCTCCCCTCGCTGCTGCACCTCTACTCGGAGCCGCTCGCGATCACGGAGGCGGAGGGCGTCCGCGTGCGCGACGCGGAGGGACACGAGTACCTCGACCTCTTCGCCGGCATCCTCACGACCTCAGTCGGTCACTGCAACCCGCACGTCGTCGCGGCGGTCACCGAACAGATGAACAGACTCGGACACGTCTCGACGCTCTACGCGACCGAGATCCAGGTCGAGGCCGCGCGAAAGCTCGCCGACATCGCGCCCGGCGCGCTCAAACGGACCTTTTTCAGCAACTCGGGCACCGAGGCGATCGAGACCGCGCTCATGATGGCATGTCTCGCGACGGGCCAGAGCGAGATCGTCGCGCTTCGCTTGGCCTACCATGGCCGCTCGTTCATGGCAACCGGCGTGACCGCGCACTCGGGGTGGCGGCCGCTCGCAGCGCCGATCGCGGGTATCGTGCACGCCAAGGCGCCGAACCCCTATCGTTGTCCTTACAAGCAGCCGTGCGACGAAAGCTGCGTCGATCGCTTCGTCGAGGACCTCGAGGAGGTCATCGTCACGTCGACGAACGGCAGGCCTGCGGCGTTCATCGCGGAGACGATCCAGGGCGTCGGCGGCTACGTCGTGCCACCGGCGAATTATCTGCGGCGCGCCGCCGAGTTGATCCGCAGCCACGGCGGCCTCCTGATCATCGACGAGGTGCAGACGGGGTTCGGCCGCTGCGGCCAGCACTGGTTCGGCATCCAACACTTCGGCGTCGAGCCCGACATCCTGGTCATGGCCAAGGGGATCGCGAATGGCTGGCCCGTGGGCGCGACGATCACCACGGACGAGATCGCGCACGCGTGGAAGGGGAAGACGATTTCCACGTTCGGAGGCAACCCGGTCTCGATGGCCGCGCTCTGCGCGACGCAGGACGAGCTGCGGGACAAGGCCGCGCCGGTGAACGCGCAGGAGCGTGGCGTGCAGCTCCGCGCCGGGCTGCTCGAGATGCAGGCGCGTCACCCCTGGATCGGAGACGTGCGCGGCATGGGGCTCATGCAGGGGATCGAGATCGTGAAGGATCCGAAGACCAAGGAGCCCGACAAGGAGCGTACGGCGAGGCTCATGGAGGCGACGCGCGAGGAGGGCGTGCTCGTCGGTCAGGGCGGGCTGTGGGGAACCGTCGTGAGGATCGGCCCGTCGCTCCTCATCACGGAGGAGGAGATGGCCGAGGGCGTCGAGAGGCTCGGGCGGGCGTGCGAGAAGGTGGGAGCGTGAGGCTCGGGCTCGCGGTCGGTGCGTGGGGCGGCGCGTGACGCTCGGCGGCCCGGTCGGCGCCCGGGAGGGCGCGTGATCCTCGGCCTTCCTGTCGACGCTTGGCTCCTCCTGCTCGTCGCCGTCGGGCTCGGGCTGGGCCTCGAGCTCGTGTTCATGCGCGCGCGGCTGCGTGAGAGGCGAAGCGATGCGTCCGCCAGGCGGGAGGGCGGCCGGTGACGCAAGCCGTCATTGTGGGCGTCCTCATCGGCTACCTCATGATCCTGCTCGCGATCGGCTTATGGGCCAGTCGCGAGTCGGGCGACCTCAAGGGCTACTACGTCGCCGGTAAGAAGCTGCCTGCGTGGGTGATCGCCTTCAGCATGAACGCCACCGGGGAGAGCGCCTGGCTTCTCCTCGGCCTCACCGGCATGGGTTACGCCATTGGCGTGCACGCGTTCTGGGTTATCCTGGGCGAAGTGCTCGGCGTGGCGGCGGCGTGGGTCTTCGTGGCGCGGCCGTTCAAGGAGTACACGGACAGGTTCGACGCCATCACGGTTCCGGACTACCTCACGGACCGCTTCCGCGACACCAGTCACGTCTTCCGCTGGCTATCCGCGATCATCATCCTGAGCATGGTGATGGCTTATGTGGCCGCGCAGCTCACGGCCTCCGGGAAGGCCTTCGACTCCTTCCTGGGAACCGGCTACACGGCGGGCGCCGCCATCGGCCTCGCGATCGTGCTCTTCTACACGACGGTGGGCGGCTTCAAGGCGGTGGCGTACTCGGACTTCCTCCAGGGCGCGCTCATGCTCGGGTGTCTGGTGACGCTCCCCTTCGTCGGGATCGCCGCGGCGGGTGGCTGGGGCCCGATGCTCGGTGCGCTCGAGTCCGCGGACCCGGCGCTGCTCAGGCCGATGGGCGCGTTCGGGCTCGGGGCGGCGGGGATCGCGAGCGCGTTCGGCTTCGTGGCGATTGGCTTCGCGTTCCTGGGCTCGCCGCAGCTCCTCACGCGGTTCATGGCCGCGCGCGACCAGAAGCAGATCGTCGACGGCGGCTTCTGGGCGGTGCTCTGCGTGATCGGCTTCGACGTGGGTGCGGTGTTCGGCGGGATGGCGGGCCGGGCGATCTTCCCCGGCCTGGCCGACCCCGAGACGGTCCTGCCCGAGATGAGCGCGGCGCTCTTCCCGGCGTTCTTCACGGGGATCTTCCTGGTCGTCGTGCTCGCGGCGATCATGTCGACAGTCGACTCCCTGCTGATCTTGGCCTCCTCGGTGGTCGTGCGCGACGTCGTGCAGAAGGCGATGGGGTCGGAGGCGTCGGAGCGTCGGCTCTCGCTGCTCGGCAAGGCGATCACGGTCGGGATCGGCGGCGTGGCGTTCTGGATCGCGCTCGCGGAGGTGCGCGTGATCTTCTACTTCGTGCTCTTCGCCTGGTCGGGCATCGCGTCGGCGTTCACGCCGGTGGTGCTCTGCTCGCTCTTGTGGAAGAGGACGACCAAGGCGGGCGCGGTCGCGGGGATGATCGGCGGGTTCGTGGTGACCATCGTGTGGACCGTGGCCTTCAAGGAGCGGTTCTACGACCTCTACGAGATGATTCCGGGGTTCATCGCCGGCTTCGCGTGCTGCATCGGGGTCAGCCTGATGACGCAGCCGGACGAGGCGGCGGCGGAGGAGCTCGAGTCGGTGCGGAGGGCGGTGGGGCCGGTGTTCTAGAGCTGGATGCTCGGTCGGCGCGGAGCCCGGTTGGCCTCCCGTGCTCCGCATCTTACACGCCTAGAATACGATCGAAATCTGCTTCGTGTGGTGACGCGTGTGGAGCTCGGTGAAGCGCGCGTAGTCCTCGAGGGAGACCTTGCCGAAGGCGCCGCTTGGGACCTTGCCGCCGGCGGCCGCGCGGGCCCGGCACGCCTCCTCGAACGTCGCGAGCGCTGCGTCGAGGCGCGCACGGGCTTCGGCGGCTGTCGCCGGACCGCTCAATGCGGACCTCGCCGGATCCATGGCCTTGTTGGTTCGCGCCTTCGGGAACTTCCCGGTCCTGACGGCCCGGTTGAACATGAGTTTCGCGAGGGGACGGACGAACGCGGGCAGCGTGGGCAGCTTGGTGGCCTGGCCCGCGATGACGTTGCCGCCTTCCTCGAGAGCCATCGCCACGTGCTCGACCACCTGCTGCGGGGACCACTTCCCCGGCGCGCGGGGCGTGGTCCAGTGGCCTTCGGCGGCTGCCGCCTCGGCGGTTCCAAGGAGCTCGTGGACGGCTTCGCGGTTGGCGGCGAGGAGGGGGGTAAGGTCGGCCATGGGGCCAGAATATCAGTCGGCGCGGAGGGCCGCCACGGGGTCGACGCGGGTGGCCCGGAGGCCGGGGATGAGGCTGGCGGCGAGGCTCACCGCGAGGAGCGTCAGGGCGACCGCGCCGAGGACGCGGGGGTCGCGCGGTGAGACCTGGAAGAGGAGGTCCTGGACCCGCGGCGCCGCGACGTAGGCGACAGCGAGGCCGACGGCGACCCCAAGAACGGCGAGCCGACCGCCCTGGTAAAGGACGGAGCGCAACAGCCGCGCCCGCTCCGCGCCGAGTGCGGACCGGATGCCGAGCTCGCAGGTCCGCTGCGCGACATCGAAGGCGAGGACGCTGTACAATCCCACGGCCGCGAGAGCGAGCGCGAGGAGGCCGAAGACGCTGAACATGGTCGCGCCGAGCGTCCAGGAGCGAGCCTGCGGGTCGAGCCTCTCCTGCAAGGTCTGCACCCGCACCCAGCGGACCTGGGGAGGCATCGCGCGGAGCGACGCCGTGACGGCGCTCTCCGCATCGGAGGCCGGACCGTGTGAGCGAACGTAGATCCCGCTCGGCGCACCGAGCGCGCGCTCCAGTTGGAGGGCGTCGACCTGAGGCATGGACAGGTAGTAGGCCATGTAGGGCCGGTCACGATACCCGTTTCGCGCTGCATCCTCGACGACACCGACGACCGACGTGCACCGCGCCTGGTCGCTACCGACCAGCACACAGCGACCCATCGGATCCTCTCCGGGCCAAAGCGCGCGCGCCATGGTCTCGCTCACGACCACCACGGGCGTCGCGTCGGGCCCGTCCCGCTCGTCGATCGCTCGGCCGGCGGTGATCGTGAGTCCGGCGGTCTCGAAGTAGCCGGGCGTGACGGAGAAGATGTAGGGCCCGCCGCCGGAGAGCCTGGGGATGGAGTCGAGGCCCGGGACTCGGAGCCCGAGCGCCCTGCTCATCCCGAAGGGCGAGGCGGTCGCGGCGACCGACTCGACCTCGGGGAGCGCGGCGACCCTCTGCATCGCGCGCTCGTACGCCTCCGCCCGCACGCTCGGGTCCGGATCGAATTCGACGAACTCGAAGTCCGCGACGAGCAGGCGGTCCGTGTCCAGCCCGAGGTCGAGGCTCCGCAGCTCGCCGAGGCTCCTGACGAAGAGGCCGGCGCCGACGAGCAACACGACCGAGAGGGCCGCTTGGGTCACCGTGAGGACGCTGCGCACCCGCGAGCGCGCCGCACTGTTGCCGCGGGAGTCGGACGCCATCCCCCGGCCGACGTCGTGGCGGGCCGCGGCGAGCGCGGGCGGCAGGCCCGCGAGCACGGAGGCGCCGGCGGTGAAAAGGAGGACGTACCGGTTGATCGCGGCGTCGGGGAAAGACACGCCCGGAAGCAGCGTCGAGCGGACGAGCCCTCCGCCCCATCTCGCGAGCGCGAGGGCGAGCGCCCCGCCCAGCAGCGCGAGGATCACGGACTCGGCCACGGCTCCTCCGACGAGCCTGCGCCGGCCCGCGCCGAGCGCCAGCCGCACGTTGGTCTCCCGGCGTCGTCGCGCGCCGCGGGCCAGCATCAGGTTCGCGACGTTGGCGCACGCGATGAGCAGGACGATCGTGGACATCCCTGCGAGCCACCGCGCGACTCGCGACTCGTCCGAAGGCTCGGGGCCCGCCGCCTCGGTGAGCGGCGCGAGCATGATGGAGGCCGTGCCGCTGTACCTGTTCCGCTCGATCTCCTCGCTGCGCCCGTTCAGGTGGAGCCGGGTCGCTTCGGCCTCCGCGGCCTCGACCGAGACGCCGCCCCGAAGGCGGGCGACCGCGCCCATCCAGTAGCAGCTTCGACCTCGTATACAGGCGTCCGCCCCGTCGCTGGTCCGAGCCGCCTCGAGCGGGAGCCACAGGTCGATCGGCCGCAGGTCCACGCCGGTGAAGCCGGCGGGGCGACGCCGAGGATCGGCGCCCGGTGCCCGTCGACGAGGATCGTGCGGGAAAGGATGTCGGGATGCGAGCCGAACGCGCTGCGCCAGTACTCCTCCGAGAGAACGGCGGAGATCGGATGGCCCGTCCCCGACTCCTCGGTGGTGAAGAAGCGCCCCCGAAGCGGCTGGACCCCGAGGAGCGGGAACAGCTCTGCGGACGCCAGCCCGGTGCGCGCCCTGCTTGTCCTCTCCCCGTCGACCACGGTCGTCTCACCGTATTCGTACGCGGCGACGCTCATGCCCGAGTGGGCCTTCAGGTCCTCATAGTCCGGATAGGCGAACGCGGACTGCGGGCGGATCTCGCCAGTGAACAGGATCGGACGCACGACCATCAGGCGACGTACGTGGTCCGGCTCCACGATGTGTGCGGGCGGCCGCAGCAGGAGGCGGTCGAGGATGCCGTACATGGTCACGTTGGCGCCGATCCCGAGGCCGAGCGTGACCACGACGGCGGCGGTGAATCCGGGATAGCGGCGCGCGGTGCGGGCGACGGATCGGAGGCTCGCTCGAGTTGCGTTGCACATGGCGACCCACTGTTCTGTCGCCAACCGTCGCCGCTCGATCCGCTTCATGCGTGGCCCGTAGCGCCGCGCATCGCCGAACCGCCGCTCGGCCTCCTGGCGGGCGAGGACGGGCTGCCACCCCTCCGACACCAGGCGGTCGGACAGCTCCGCGACGTGGTGCTCGATCTCGAGCGCCACCGCCTCGTCGGGCTGCGGGCGATTCAGGCCCAGGCGATGCAGCCAGCGAACGGGTCCGCCGCGACGCGCCATCTCGCCGTCGTCCTCCTGGATCCTAGACTTGCCCGTGCGCGAGCTTCGCGACGGCCTCGACGTACCGCTGCCAGCGTGCGTCCTGCTCCGCGAGCGCCCGGCGCCCCGAGGGCGTGAGGCGGTAGTACCGGGCCCGGCGCCCCTTCCCCGAGACACCCCACTCGCTCTCGAGCCAGCCGCGCGCCTCCATGCGGCGCAGCGCCGGGTAGAGCGCACCGTCCTCGACGACGAGGGCCTCGTCCGTCGTCTCGCGGATCCAGTCGAGGATCGCGAAGCCGTGCATGGGGGCATCGGCCGCGAGCGTTCGAAGGACGAGCAGCTCCAGAGTTCCTTGGACCACGCCGAGAGCTCGCTTCATGTCGTCCTTGGTCGACGGAGTCGGTGCGCCGCGGGTCGCCCGGGACGGCGGCACGCATGAACTAAGCAAATTAGACTAAGCATCTCATGTCGCGGGACGCAAGAGGCCGGGGAGCAATGTTCGGGGGTCCGTCTCAACGCAGCATCACGACGTCCCATCCAGACATGGACAGGATTTCGGGCGGGCGGCGTGACCTGTCCGGGATGCACACTGAGTCTGGCACTCTGGCGCACCCTGTCGGCGCGTCCGCGCGATCGGAGGGAAGACCCTCCTCGCGAGGACCCTCGAGCCCCGCTTTCGGCCTCTACCGGTCGCCCAGAGCGTCGCCGAGCACGCTCGTATATTGGGTTCGTGCCGCGTCCCGCCACGGGACGCAACGCGTTGCGATCACACGGGATGGGAGGGGATGACGATGGGATCGATCGAGGCCGGGCCGAACGCGGTGGCGCCGCAGGACGACGCCGAGGGGGCCGAGCACGAGCGGGCCGCGCTGGAGTCCGACGCGCGCCATGAGCGCATGGACCGGGTCGCGGTGCTCTTCGGCGAGATCACGGCCGCGACTCGCGAGTTCTTGCGGGCGCTCGCGGAATCGGACCGCCACGAAGACTGGGCGGCCGAAGGCTTCGGCTCGTGCGCGGAGTGGCTGGCCTGGCGGATCGGCGTTACACGCGATACGGCCGGCGAGAAGGTGCGCGCCGCCCGCGCCCTCGAGCGCCTGCCGCTGATCTCGGAGGCGATGGGGCGGGGCCAGATCTCGTTCAGCAAGGTGCGGGCACTCACGAGAGCTGCGACGCCGGAGAACGAGGGCGAGCTGCTCACGTACGCCCGCGCCTGCTCGGCGGCTGGCCTGGAGCGGCTCGTGCGCGGCTGGAAGACGCTCGGCCGCCTGGACGAGGCGCGGGCCGAGCGTCTGCGTCACCACATGCGGTCCTTCTCGGTCTTCCCGAGCAACGAGGGGATGTACGTGGTGAAGGGCGTGGTGGCGCCCGAGGTGGGAGCGCTCCTGATGCGGGCCATCGAGGCGGCGAGTGACGCGCTGTTCGCCGAGTCCGCGGCCGACGACGGGGAGCGACCCGCGCCCGCGCAGTTGCGGGCCGACGCTTTGGCTCTGGTGGCCGAGCGGGCGCTGGCTGCCGGGTTCGGTGGGGCGGGAGCGAGCCGAACGGACCGCGAAGCGGTCGGGCGCCGCGTCGGCAATGGCGGCGAGGTCGTAGGCGGCGAGGGCGGAGGCGGCCAGGCCCACGTCAACGGAGCGCCGATTAGCGGCACCCGGGCCGCTCGCTACCAGGTTGTGCTCCACGTCGAGCCGGAGACGCTCCGGGAGCACGGCGAGCCGGGCATGTCCGAGCTCGAGGACGGCACGCGACTTTCCGCGGAAAGTGCACGAAGGATCACCTGTGACTCGAGTTCGGCGACGGTGGTGCGCGGGCCGGACGCCACGGGCCGCGCGGTGCTCGACGCGGGAAGGAGGACCCGGACGGTGCCGCCCGCCGTGCGGCGGGCCCTGGAGGCCAGGGACCGCGGCTGCCGGTTTCCGGGCTGCGGACTCCGCTTCACGGACGCGCACCACGTCGTCCACTGGGCGGACGGAGGCGACACGAGCCTCGAGAACCTGATCCTCCTATGTGCCCGGCACCACCGGGCGGTGCACGAGGGCGGCTTCCGGGTCTGCACGGACGTCGACGGTCAGGCGGTGTTTTTCGGTCCGGGCGGTCGCGTCCTGGCCGGCGCGGCGCCTGTCCCGGACGTGGGGCCGGATCCGGTGCGGGCGCTCGTCCGTCGCAACCACGCACGGGGCATCGAGCCGGACTGGCGGAGTGGGATGCCGACGCACCGATGCGACGGGTATGTCCCCTGGGAGATCGAGGCGGCGGCGCTCGAGGCGATGGACGAGGTCCTCGACATGGCGCTTGATCCGGGGACGGCACCGCCGGAAACGGAACCGAGGGAGGAGCCGGACGCGGCGTAGCCGGCGCAGGGGCCCCACCCGCCTGGCCGTGCACCCCGCCACCCCCTACGATCAACCGCCTCGGTCGTACCCTCGTCGCCAGGAGGCCAGCATGGGCGAGCTCAGCCGCAAGGACTTTCTCGGACTCGGAACGTTGACCGCGGCGGGGCTCGCCGCGGGTTGTGCGCCCAGCGGCCCGGGCGGTAGCGGCGGCACCGCGGCGGCCGGCGCCACTGTCGCGCCCGACCTCGTCGTGATCAACGCCAACGTCCTCACACAGGATGACGCCAACCCGGGGGCCGAGGCCTTCGCCGTCAAAGACGGCCGCTTCGTCGCGGTCGGCTCGACGGACGACGTCACGAACCTCGCGTCGCCCAACACGCAGGTGATCGACGCCGCCGGCATGACCGTCGTCCCGGGCTTCGTCGACGCGCACTCGCACCCGTCGGGGGCGGGGCTCAACGCGCTCAAGAACGTGAACACGAACCTCGGCTCGATCGCCGCCATCCAGGCTGCGCTCCGCGAGCGGGCGAGGCGCACGCCGCCAGGCGAGTGGATCGTCGGCTACATGTACGACGACACCAAGCAGGAGGAGGGCCGGCCGCTCAACCGCCGCGACCTGGATGCGGTGAGCCTGGACCACCCGATCGTCGTCGGCCACCGTGGCGGCCACACGGGCGTCTACAACTCGAAGGCGTTCGAGCTGGCGGGCGTCACGGCCGAGACGCCCGACCCGTTCGGCGGCCACTTCGAGCGAGAGGGGGGTGAGCTCACGGGCAAGGTCGCCGAGCGCGCGCGGTCGGTCTTCCAGGTCCCGTCGACCACGACGCGCGAGGAGCGCGCGGCGGGGGTGGCGAGGATCTGCCAGGAGATGAACGCCGCCGGCCTCACGTCAGTCCACCAGGCCGGAACGGGCTCGGCCGACTTCACCGCCTACCAGGACGCCTACGCGGCCGGCGACCTGACCTTCCGCCTGACGGCGATGGCGCGCGGGGGCTCGTTCCCCGCCCTCCGCGAGGCGGGCGTGCGCACGGGCTTCGGAGACGGGTGGCTCCGCGTCGGCGCGGTGAAGTTCGCCGTCGACGGCTCGGCGTCGGAGCGGACAATGGCGATGAGCACGCCCTACGAGGGCCGCCCGGACGACCACGGGATCCTCACGATGACGCCGGAGCAGGTCCACGAGGTCGTCGACGAAGCGCACCAGGCGGGGTGGCAGATCGCGATTCATGCCAACGGCGACGTAGCGATCGAGATGGTACTCGACGCTTACGAGCGCGCGCAGCGCCAGTGGCCACGGCAGGATACGCGCCATAGGCTCGAGCACTGCTCTCTCGTGAACCCCTCGCTCCTCCAGCGCATCGCGGCGGGAGGGTACATCCCCGCACCGTTCTATACCTACGCGCACTACCACGGCGAGAAATGGATCGAGTACGGCGAGGCGAAGATGGAGTGGATGTTCGCGCACAAGTCGTTCATCGATCACGGGATCATGGTGGCGCCGGCCTCCGATCACGCGCCGGGACCCTACGAGCCGCTCATGGCGCTCCAGTCGATGGTGACACGCAAGGACTTCTCAGGCCGGGTCTGGGGCCCGAGCCAGCGCATCACGCTCGATCAGGCACTGAAGGTCTGCACGCTCCACGGCGCGTACGCGTCGTTCGAGGAGAGCGAGAAGGGATCGATCTCGGCCGGCAAGCTCGCCGACTTCGTCATGCTCGCCGAGGATCCGCACGACGTCGAGGCTGATCTGATCAAGACGATCCGCGTCGTGCGGACGGTCGTGGGCGGCAAGACTGTCTACGAGGCTTGAGCGTGTCCCGGCGCCTACGCTACTCCGTCGCCATGAGCCTCGACGGCTTCATCGCGGACGAGAACGGCGGCTACGACTGGATCGTCATGGATCCGGCGATCGACTTCGCAGCCTACATGGCGAAGATCGATACGCTGGTGATGGGTCGCGGCACGTACGAGATCGGCGACGACGCCGGACCGTGGATGAAGGGCATGAAGGTCTATGTGGTCTCGACCACGCTCGACCCGGCCGATCATCCGCACGTGACCATCGTGTCGAAGGACGTCGAGACTCTCGTCGCGGATCTGAAGGCGCAGCCCGGGAAGGATATCTGGCTGTTCGGAGGCGGGGTGCTCTTCCGGAGCCTCCTGGAGGCGGGGCTCGTCGATCGTGTCGAGGTGGGCGTGATTCCCGTGCTGCTCGGCCAGGGGATCCCGCTCCTTCCGGGGTTCGGCGGCGCCGGTGGATCGGCCTGGGCCCGCCTCCGCCTCCACAGCGTCGAGGAGATACCGACGTCGGGCCTCCTCCTCATCAAGTACGACGTCGAGAACGGCGAGGCGTAGGGCCGGGCCGCGCACGGTCCGGCGCCGGTCCGGGCCGCGCACGGCGAGGCTCGCCAGCTCGGGGGGCGCTCACGCGGTCGCCTTCTCCGACAGCCACCGTTCGGGAGAGAGCGTCCGCCGCCGCTCCCTCGGCCGCAGCGTGAACCACCGCGCCACGAGCAGGATCTCCGCGGCGTCCTGAGGCTCGAGCGCGCCGGGCCCCCGGTCGACCTCGCCGTACACCGATTCGATGGCCCGCGCGACGGATTTCCTGGCCCGTCGGCTCCTGGGGTGCGTCAACTCCCGGCGGATGCGTCCACGGCGAATCAGATAGATGCGGTCGTCGCCGGCGTGGCCGGGCACGCGATAGACGAAGGTCAGGTCCTCGACCGCGCCACGGAACGCGACGAGCTGGTCGCGGAAGTCGCGTAGGCGCTCCAGCCGGTCCCTGAGCAGCGCGGCGTACTCGAACTCGAGGCGAGCTGCGGCCTCGTTCATCCGCCGCTCGAGATCGGCGAGCGGCGCCTCGGCCTTCCCCTCGAGGAACTTGCGCGCCAGCGCGACGGCTCGGGCGTACTCGGCGGCTCGCGGCCTGCCGCAGCACGGCGCGAGGCACGTCCTCAACTCCGCGCGGATGCAGTGCGGCACCCGACCGGACTCGAACATCTCGAGCTGGTCGCCGAAGAAGACGGGCGTCGTGGCCGGGCAGTCTCTCAGGCCGAGGACGTGTGCGACCTCGCGCACGGTATCCGCCACCGCCTGCACGCGGGGGAAGGGTCCGTAGTAGGTCGCGCCGTCCTCGATGACGCGCGTGACCGGGAGCACCCGCGGCGCGGGCTCACGCGTGACCTTCACGAACGTGTACAAGCGGCGGCGGCGATGCTGGACGTTGAAGCGCGGCTGCCACTGCTGGATCAGCTTCATCTCCCGGATGAGCGCGAAGAACTCGTTCGGGATGTAGTCCCACTCGAGGCGACGGGTCTCCTGGATGAGGTCCCAGGACTTCTCGCCCCGCGGCGCCCGGAAATACGAGAGGAGCCGCGTGCGCAGGCGCACCGATTTGCCCACGTACAGCAGCTCGTCGCCCGACCCGATCATCCTGTAGACCCCGGGGCGGTTCTCGACCTCGGCGCGTACGCGCTCTCTGAGGGGTGGGTTCGCGCTCAAGGGTGCAAGGTCGGGGGGTGGCGCTTTCGCCCTTTCTTCGGGAGAATAGACGGTGCGAAGATAGACAGGTGCGCCAGGGACCGCCAACGAGATGACGACGAGGCCCGAAAAGACCGTACGCGACCCGCTCTGGGACGCCATCCGGCTGGACGCGACCGCGGTGCGCATCGTCGACACGCCCGAGTTTCAACGCCTCCGCTACATCCGCCAGCTCGGGTTGACCCACCTGGTTTATCCCGGTGCAACGCACACGCGCTTCGACCATGCGCTCGGCGTCTACCACCTCACTCGCACGGCGCTCAGGCACCTCCGTGAGCGGGGCGGGGTTCCGCCCGAGGTCTGGGAGGGCGAGGAGCTGGTCCCCTACGCCGCGCTCCTCCACGACATCGGCCACTACCCGTTCTCGCACGCGCTGGAAGAGCTCGAGACCGAGCCGGTGCCGGCGCATCACGAGGATGTCGCGCAGCGCTTCTTTGCGTCGGCGTCGCTCAGAGACGCGCTCGCGCCCCTGGGTCTCACGGCCCCGGAGCGCATCCACGACCTCATCAAGGGCGAAAGCGGGCTCCCCCTGAGGGGACTCGTGAGCGGCAGCCTCGACCTCGACAAGATGGAGTACCTGAGGAGGGACGCCTTCTTCTGCGGCGTGCCATACGGGGAGGTGGACGTCTCACGCCTGCTCCAGGGCCTGGCGCTGCTGCGCGATCCCGCGACCGACCTGTACGAGATCGGTGTGCACGAGAAAGCGGTCGCCGCCCTCGAATCGCTGCTCTTCGCCAAGTACCAGATGTTCAGGAACGTGTACTGGCATCACGCGGTGCGGTCGGCCACCGCGCTCTACAAGCGCATGGTCGAGGAGTCGGTTCGCTCCGGTCTGATCGCCCCGGACGAGCTCGTCGGACCGACCGACGAGGAGCTGCTCCACCTCATTGCGCGGCGGGCGCACGAGGACGATGGCGAGGTCGCCGAGCGAATCGCCACGCGCTGGCTTCCGGCCCTCCGACATCGCAAGCTCCCCAAGCGGGCGCTCGAGCTCACGGCCGCCGACCTCGCGGGCCGTCAGGTGGAGGATTGGGCCGTCGGCGACTCACCGTGGAAGCGGGCCGTCGAGGACGATCTCGCCGTGACGCTGGGCCTCGAGCCCGGCGAGGTCGTGATCGACTTTCCTGCCAAACCTCAGATGTTCCAGCTCGACGTCCTCGTGGAGCGGCGGGGCGGACACGTGCAGCGCCTCGACATGGAAGGCCTCGAGGGACTTCTCGACCTACCACGGGTCGCGCAGGAGCTCTACCAGTCGGCGCGCGTGCTCCGGGTCTTCACCTTCGAGCGACGCCAAGTCTCGGCGGATACCGTGCTCGACCGCATCACGCGTCCGGCCCAGAGCGTGTAACGCGCCCTACTTCGCCCCGATCCTCATCAGTACGGCGGTGATGTTGTCGTGACCACCCGCCTCGTTCGCCGCGTCGAGCATTTCCTGTAGCGCGGGCTCCGCGTCGCCGTCGCCGGGTCCGCCGTTCTCGCCCAGTTGCCGCACGAGGATCGCTTCCAGCTCCGCGTCCTCGACCATCCCGACGAGCCCGTCGGTGCACAGGAGGTAGGCGTCACCGACCTCCACCGAGCCGTGCACGACATGCGGCGTGGGCGTTTCCTCGAGACCGAGGCACTGCGTGAGCAGGTGCGCGAACGGATGCCGCCGTGCCTGCTCCACCGAGAGGATGTTCGCGTCGACGCGCTCCTGTACCCACGTGTCGTCGCGCGTGAGCCGCGTGAGCTTGCCGTCGCGGAAGAGGTAGGCTCGCGAGTCCCCGACGTGGCCGAGTACGTAGAGGTCGGCCTCGGGGTCGACCGCGAGCGCGGTGATTGTCGTGCCCATGCCCTCCAGCCCAGGCTCCCGCTCGCCCTCGGTGCGGACCTCCTGGTGGGCCCGCATGACGGATCGGCGCATGGCCGACGAGAGTCGGGTCGACGGATCGTCGTGCGTCGGCGACGATGCTCGCAACTCCTGCTCGAGCATTCTGGCAGCCGTCTCCGCCGCGATCCTGCTCGCCACGTCCCCGCCGGGATGGCCTCCCATACCGTCCGCGACCACCGCGACCCCGAGCTCCGGCACCAGAGAGAGGCTGTCCTCGTTGCGGGTCCTCGTCCTCCCGACGTCGGAGAGGCCAGCCACGGAAGGGATATGTGGCACGTGTGCGGGGTATGGAGTGGACGGGGCGGGCGTGCTCGAAGGCGCGCTGTGGAAGGGGGAAGGTAGAGACGCGCTCGTGGCGCCTGCAACCGCCGGCTCGGCGCGGCATGCGTCGGGCCGAACCGGTTCGCCGAGAGACGCCTCGATGGCGGGTGGAACACGGGTCGTGAGTCGGAGTAGGAGCCCGCGGACCAATTGACACCGAGATCTAGCGCATGCACGTTAAACGGCTTAGGATCTCGCCAGACCTGGCTCTAAGCGCCTGCTTCCGGACTTCCAATCGTGCGTGGACCGGGGTGGGGATGAGAGGAGATTAGAAGAAGATGGCTGCTACCACGACCACGAAGCGCCGTAAGCGTCGGGGGAAGGGGAACCTCCTTTCGGGCTTCGATGCCAGCGTCGAGGAGCAGAGCGCTCTGGATCAGTACCTTCGGGACGTGAGCCGCCACGAGCTCATCACGCCCGATCGGGAGAAGGAGCTCGGCGCACGCGCACAGAAGGGCGACCAGGAGGCCATCCAGGAGCTCGCGCGCGCCAATCTGCGCTTCGTCATCAGCGTCGCGAAGAAGTACCAAAACCGCGGCGTGTCCCTCACGGATCTCATCCAGGAGGGGAACGTCGGGCTCGTGACCGCTGCGCGGAAGTTCGATCCCGAGCAGGGCGTGAAGTTCATCTCCTACGCCGTGTGGTGGATCCGTCAGGCGATCCTGGCTTCGCTCGCCAATCACGGACGCGCCGTGCGCGTGCCGCTCAACCGTGCATCCGACCTCGCGAGGATCTTCCGCGAGAAGGAGCGTCTGAAGCAGGAGAAGGGACGCGAGCCCACGACCGAGGAGCTGGCCGAGGCGACGTTCCTCACGCCGGAGCTCGTCGAGTCGCTCCAGACCCTGAACGCGGCCGAGATCCGTCTCGACGCGCCCATCGGGGACTCCGAGGACTCGCAGCTCGTCGAGCGCTTCATCACGGAGGAGGCTGCCGAGCCGGAGCTCGAGGTCGAGAGCCGGCTCCTGACGGAGACGGTGACCGCGGCGCTCTCCACGCTGGAGGCACGCGACGCGAAGGTGCTGCGGCTGTACTTCGGTCTCGAGGGCGAGCGCGAGCACACGCTCGAGGAGATCGGGAACATGCTCGGCGTCACGCGCGAGCGCATC
>Ga0214472_10002074_pt1 | contig 21778 bp, 17 predicted proteins | sample RVTome_6_FD_207662 | JGI IMG/M metagenome (GOLD analysis project Ga0214472, IMG submission 207662) | Soil microbial communities from uranium-contaminated site in the Upper Colorado River Basin, Wyoming, United States - RVT140D175 | ecosystem: Environmental > Terrestrial > Soil > Contaminated >...
GGTCGGATTGTCTACACGGCGAGAATCAGCCGGACGTCCGATATTTCATGAAGTCTTCGGTGATCTGCCTGGTGATGGGTCCGGGCTTTCCGTCGCCGACGACCCGTTTGTCCACTTCGGTGATGGCAACGATTTCGGCCGCGGTTCCGGTCGCAAAAATCTCATCGGCGACATACAGGTCGTGGCGGATCAGCGATTGTTCACGCACCTCAATGCCTCGGCGACCGGCCAGCTCTATGGCCACCCCCCGCGTAATGCCTTCCAAGATGCCTTCCCCGGTCGAGGGTGTCAGTAGCACGCCACTGCGTATCAAGAAGATGTTGTCGCCGGTGCATTCGCTAACGTGCCCGGTGTGTGTCAGCATGATGGCTTCGTCTGCGCCGGCGTCACGCGCCTCGAGCTTGGCCATAATATTGTTGAGGTAATTCAAGGACTTAACGCGCGGGCTGGTGCTGTTGGGGTGGTTTCGTGTAATGCTGGAGACGATGCAGTGCAAGCCGCGTTGGTACACTTCTGTAGGATAGAGCGAGATTTTATCGGCGATCACGAAGACCGTGGGACAGGCCGTGTGCAGCACGGATATACCCAGTGATCCGACGCCGCGCGTCGCCACCAAGCGGATGTAGCCGTCGCCGTCAATACCATTGGCCTTCATGGTTTCGTGCATGGCATCGATCACCGCCGCTTGCGTCATGGGAATGTCCAGCCGGATCGCCTTGGCCGACTCAAACAATCGCTGAACGTGCTCCGCTTCTTTGAACACCTTCCCACCGTAGATTCGGATGCCTTCGAAGACGCCGTCCCCATACAGCAGCGCGTGGTCAAACACGCTGACCGTGGCTTCGGCGGAGGGAACCAGTTCGCCGTCCATCCAAATCTTCAGTTCGGGTCGGGGGGCGAAAGGATTCTTAGATGTTGTGGTCGATTCAGTCACTGCTTGGCTCATGGGACCATCTCCTTCGTTGCTACCGGACCAGGCATGGCCGAGTTTCCGCGTGTACTTGTTTCGCACAAACCGCCATCAGTCAGCCTCACACAACGGTGAGCATACGACGCTATAGAAGCGTCGTGCGTGACCATTATAATGGTCTGCCCCGCCGCATTCAAATCCGTAAACAATCTCAAAATATCCTTGCCCATCCGCTCATCCAGGTTGCCGGTGGGCTCGTCCGCGAGCAACAGCGCCGGTCGGTTAATCAAAGCACGAGCAATCGCAACCCGCTGTCGTTCGCCGCCGGAAAGCTCTCCCGGCCGGTGATTCGCACGGTCCGTTAATCCGACGCGTTGCAGAATCTCCTGGGCGTCTCGGATAGCTCCGCGACGGGCCTTACGCCAACTCCACAGCGAATGCGCGACCATTCGGGGCATCAAGACATTGTCCAGCACGTTGCATTCCGGCATCAAGTGATAAAACTGGAATACGAAACCGATATGTTGATTCCTGTAAGCACGACGCGATTTGTCGCCGCACGCGAAGATGGGATCGCTACGGAATTCAACACTGCCACGATCCGGCACATCCAACGCACCCAGGATGTGGAGTAGTGTGCTCTTGCCCGAACCGCTGGCGCCCATGATCACCAGAAATTCACCTTCCGACGCCTTAATGGAGGCGCCGCGCAGCACGCGCAAGGGCTGACGGCCCATGATGAAGGATTTGTGAATGTCACGCGCCTGGAGCATCGGATTACTCATATCGAAGCACCGCGACGGGCCAAACACGGGATGCGATCCACGAAGGAAACAGCGATCCGAGCATCGACGCAAAAACCGCAATCGAAGCCACCCAGATCACGTCAGCCCGCTTGACGACGTTTGGGATCTGATCGAACGAATAAACGTCCGGGCTCCAGACGCGAAGCTGGGGATTCAGCGCCGCAAGAAGGTCTTGAATGTCGTTGATGTACCACACCACGGTGGAACCCAGAATCGATCCCAGAATGGATCCGACCAGCCCCACCGCAGCGGCATACACGATGAACATGCTCCCCACGCCGCCCCCCGACGCCCCTAGGGATTTGAGAATGCCGATGTCTTTCGTTTTCTTCTCAACGATCATGTAGAAAATGCAGCCGACCAAAACGATGGCCACCATACTAATCAGCGAGAACAAGAACGTGACCAGTACCTTCTCCTTTTCGACCGCGGAGATGAATGTACGCTGCATGTCCTCCCACGTGTATACTTCGGCCAGGGACATCGCATTTGCGTCGATCTGTGAAAGGGTATCTGCCATGGTCCCTTGGAAGGTCTCCCATTCCTGCGCAATGATATCTTTCGCCGCGTTCATCTCCACGCCATCCTGCAAACCGATGAGCAGTTGATTGGCCCGTGCCGGTGTCATGCCGCCGTCAACCAACGCTTGCGGATCCATGCCCAGTTTCGCCTGAAGCATGTCGAAATCCACGTATACGCACAGGCTGTCTATTTCGTAGATGCCGGTCCGCGAGTCGTCCGTGTAGCGAAGTGGCAAGAGAATCGGTGGTTCGCCGCTGGCCGTGCCCGTTCGACTGAGCGGCATGAGCGTCAACGCCACCGGCGCGCCGCGGGCCAGGTAACGATCGAAATTGCCGTCCGGACGCCGTTCGTTGAGCAGATCACACCCCACGATCATCCCGTGTCGCTCGGGGCCTTTATAGCCCGGTTCGTCCATGTGAGCCGCAATGACGCGATCACCCACCATGCCCGGCGTTACGTTGGGATAAGGCGTATAGCGAAACGGATCGGCGTCGTAGAGTTCAATGACCTTGGCATTGGTCTCCCTGGCACGCCATTGATCATTGGCCTTCTGAAGGTCGTCGGGAAGCCGTAGCGTTTCGCCCTCTTTGATCCCCGCCACCGGCATCGACTGCGAACCCAGATGCGTGGTTCCGGGGTAATATCGCTCGTAGTGCAGCCCATCGCGGAACGAATTGACCTTCACGTAGTCATCAAGCCTTATGCCCAACACCCGCGCCGGCTTGGTCCAAGTCGTCGCCGGCACGCGGAAGATGCCGTAGGTATATAGAACCGGCGTGGTGATCGTAATCAGATCAGGATGCTTGGAACTCAGGTATTCGCTGAACTCCTGATAGAAAGGAACGCCCTGCAGCGTGCCCGCATCGAGGATGATCTCGCTGTGCAGACCGCGTGAGCGGTTTCGTACCGTGTCCAAAAAACCTCCCATCACGCTCATCACCACCAGAACCATGGCCACGCACAGCATGACGGCCCCAATGCCGAACAACGCAATCAGCTTGGTGCGCAAGTATTTTGATGCCAGATACCACCTATACATCGCTGGTTCGCTCCACTTTTTCTTGTGCGGGCTGCGTGGCCGATGCTGCCTGCGCCCCTTCTTGCGGGCCTTCCTTCGAGCGTTGCAGCGGGAACAGGATGACGTCGCGAATGCTCGAGCTGTCGGTCAGCAGCATGACCAGCCGATCAATCCCCACACCCAGCCCTCCCGCCGGGGGCATGCCGTATTCCAACGCCGTGATGAAATCCTCGTCCATCACCGCCATGGTCTCGTCACCTTCACCGGCCACCGTTCGAGCCAGGTTCTCACGCTGTACCACCGGGTCGTTCAGTTCCGTATAGGCGTTGCCCAGCTCCATCCCCGCTACAAACGCCTCGAAACGCAGAGCAATCGACGCATCTTCGGGGTGACGCCGCGTCAAAGGACAGATGGCGGCCGGATAGTCGTACACGAACGTCGGCTGGACGAGGTGATGCTCGACGGTGGCTTCAAAAAGCTCGTTGATCACTACCGCGTCGTCTTTGCCCTGCTGTTCAATACCCAGTTCCGAAGCCTTCGCCCGTACCGCATGGATGTCGTCCATATTCACGCCGGCGTGCTCGGTGAGTAAATCCCCGTACTTGCGGCGCGACCAGGGCGGCGTGAAATCCAGCACACGGCCCTGAAAAACGCCGGTGAGTTTTCCCGCAGCAATGCCCTCGGCCGCCTTACGATAAGCGTCTAAATGGTTGTTCTTTGCATACGCGTCGGCATGACCGTTGGCATCGCCGTCGTCCTGCTGTTGGCTCAGGCGATCCACTTCGCGTTCTATATCAGAGACACGCTGCGGCACCCATTCCTTGGTCGAAACCCCAAAGGCCGCGGAAACCATCTGCTCGACGCGCTCCATCATGACGTGGTAGTCGCCGTAGGCTTCGTACAACTCGATCATGGTGAACTCGGGGTTGTGCTTGGTGCTGATCCCCTCGTTGCGGAAATTGCGGCTGATCTCAAAAACGCGATCCATGCCGCCCACCAACAGCCGCTTGAGATAAAGCTCCGGGCTAATACGCAGGAACAGCTTGCGGTCAAGTGTGTTGTGATGCGTGGTGAAGGGTCTTGCGGCCGCCCCGCCGTAAATCGGCTGAAGCACGGGCGTTTCCACCTCGCAATAATCGTGGGCGGTGAGGCAATCGCGAATCGCCCCGATGATGGCCGATCGGCGACGAAAAACGTCGCGCACCTCGGGGTTGGTAAATAAATCGACGTAGCGCTGGCGGTACCGGGCGTCGACATCCGTCAATCCGTGCCACTTCTCCGGCGGCGGCTTGAGCGACTTGCAGAGCATCGTGATCCGATCCGCCCACAGCGTTAGCTCCCCCGTCTTGGTGCGGCCGATCACGCCGTCGGCGCCGATGATATCGCCCAGATCGATATTCTTGAGCACGGGCCACTGCTCACCGAGGGTCGCCTTGCTGAGCCCGAGTTGCAGCTTGTCGCTCCCGTCACGAACCGTGACGAACGCCAACTTGCCCATCACCCGAAGCAGCGCGATTCGACCGGCCACACGTACCCGCATCTCGCTGTGCGCACCCTCTTCGATGTGCAGCGGCGCGGCCGCCGCGCGAACCTCGCCCATCGGCATCACATCGGCAAAACGGGCGCCGTACGGGTCTACGCCCATCTCGACCAACGCGTCGCGTTTCTTCTCGCGCTGTTGTTTCAGATGATCTTCTTCACTCATAAACTCAACTGCATCCCCGAACCGAATCGCACCCGTAGGGTGGGCACCGCCCACCATCCCGAGCCGCATGCTTCAGCTTGCGCGAACTGGGGTACTCAATGGTGCTTCGTAAACAAATCCCTCTTGCACGGGTTCCCCAATCTTGCGAAGCAATCCCGTAGGGCGACCACCGCCCACCATCCCGAGCCGCATGCTTCAGCTTGCGCGAACTGGGGTACTCAATGGTGCTTCGTAAACAAATCCCTCTTGCACGGGTTCCCCAATCTTGCGAAGCAATCCCGTAGGGCGACCACCGCCCACCAATCCCAAATCCCGTAGGGCGGGCACGGCCCACCAATCGTAGAGTCCGCCGTGCGGACCAAGTGCTTACGAACCGCCGCGATCGTAACCGCCCCACCAGCGTCCGGCAAATTGGGTGGGATTATGGTGTGCTGCTGACGATTCTTTCGGGCGGAGGGTACGCGCACAAAGAAGCCGGGCTTCGAGCAGCGCCCGAAACCCGGCCTTGAGAGTCAGTTAATCTGCTTTGCTCGACTACGGGCAAATATGCCCCGTGGGCTTCGCGGGAACCGGCGGCACGTTGGCATCGCGGTTGTTCCAAGCCGCGTTTACATCCAACGCGTCAACATCACCATCGCCGTCAATGTCGAACGGCGTGTTATCCGAAACCGGATTTAGGCGGTTCTGCCAAATGGCGTTGGCGTCCAAAGCGTCCGTATCACCGTCACCGTCCACGTTACCATACATCACGACAAAGTCGAACTGATTGCAGCCGTCCGTAACGGCGTACCACGTTCGATTCGTTAGGGGTGTGCCATTGTTCGTCAGTACCACCGAATTACCGCCTTCGTCGACTTTTGTGAACTGGTCAGCGACATTGGCACCGAACAAGCCCCCGTCAAGAAGTTCACGTACCTCAATCGCAGGGATTGAGGCCGTCGGATCACTGGCATACTGAACGCGAATCACCGTGCCCGCCGAACGCGGCAAAACGCCGTCGCAGCTCGGTGTGCTTGCTGATGCAGCCGCGCATGACGGGGCTACCGTCATAGCCAACGATCCCGTCGTGCCCTGTGTAGCCGCTTCCACCGCCCAGTGTGTTCCGTCATCGGCCTCTCCGTTGAGGATCGTGTTGGCAATCACCTGGGAAACCGAAAGCGTGCAAACCTGCCCGTCTGTGGCGTCACCAGGGATGGTCAATTGACCCTGAGCCAGAACCGTCTCGCTGTGACCCATGTCAAGCGCCACCGTCCCCAGCGGGAACGGCGCGAAGTCGACGGTGTTGAGGATGGTGTTGAACGCACAGCCGACCTGGACGAGATCGCCCAATTGGTTGGGAACGTTCGTCGTACCGCCGAAGCCTGACGGGTTGGTCATGCCCTTGTTATTCCCCGGAAGACATTCCGTAATGCCCGGCGTTTGTGCTTCGGAGGGCGGGTTGGCCTGCTGCAGGTCGCCGCAATCGTAACTCAGCGTAAACGCGAACAGGGCCAAACCCTGATTGTCCGCGGCGCCGTCCTGTAATTGCCCCAAGACCTGATAATCCACCACTTCGCCGGCTGCCACGTTGATGGCGCTGGCGCTTGGATCACCCGAAACCACCCGAACATTAAGCTGCGTCGCCGCGGACGCCGTCGAGGCCCACAGCCCCGCTGCCAAAATAACCGTCAAAAACCGTTTCATCATGCCACTCCCAAAGAAAGCTATCAGCCGTCAGTCATCAGTAGGGTGGGCACGGCCCACCATTTCCCAAATTCCGTAAGGTGGCCACGGCCCACCATTTCCCGTAGGGCGGCCACGGCCCACTATTTCCCGTAGGGCGGCCACGGCCCACCATTTCCCGAATCCCGTAGGGTGGGCACGGCCCACCATTTCCCGTAGGGCGGCCCCGGCCCACCATTTCCCATTTCCCGTAGGGCGGGCACTGCCCACCATTTCCCGTAGGGTGGGCACGGCCCACCACACGTAGGTTCCACCGTGCGGACCAATTGTACCCCGCACACATTCATAGTAGTCGCCCCCACCGCCCCCAGGCGCGACAATTCGCCAGAAAATAACACGATTCGGCCCAAGCGTATGTCCAGGCATTCGATATGGGACTGCAGCGCCAGATCCATTCAGAGCCCATGACGTGAGCCATGGGACAACGCTGATGGGTGGCACTTGGTGCTGGAATCCGCGGCCGGCGCCGTCGGCTCCTCTCCACCCGTACCATCCGCTCCCTCACAATCGCGATCCGTCAGTTGGCCACTCCCTTACGGTTCGGAAAACAGCATGAGGGACTTGGAACAGCAAAATACCCGGAATACCAAAACGAGAATCGCTCTTGTGCGAGGGCAAAACGCTCACCCGTTCGGGGACATGGGAAACACTCAGTGATAAAAAAGGCCGAACAGGGGTCAAACCCGAATCCGGCCTTTGATCTATTTCTTATATCGCAGCTTACGGCTCGAACTTGCCGAGCCATCGGATGCCGGCCACGGCCGACATCCGTGCGGTCAACGGACCTTGGCGAAATCCGCCAACCGCTCGCAGTTAGGCCTTCCGGCGACGAAAAACCAGACCCAACGCACCCAACGCGAGCAACGAAATCGTCGCCGGTTCGGGAACAACGGTGAAGCCAATGGAACCAATGGCGGGCTCGTTGGACTGGAAAGCAATATCACCGCTTGAATCCAGGACGTAGGAACCCGCAGCAACTCCGGTGGTGTCCACCGTAACGGTGCCAACATTGGGAAATGGCAAAGAAGTCCCAACGCCGAAATCCACAGCGTTGATCAAGATCGCAGAGTCGAATGCAAACGAAGGATCTGGATTTTGAAGTGTAAAAGCCAGATCACCAAAATCGAAACCAACCGTCGGACCGCCGTCAACGCCGATGTGCAGCGCAATACCGGTGAAGGTAGATCCGATCGTTGAAAAATCATCAAGGAAACCAACCTGAAAGCGAAGCGAGGTTGGTGCACTGATTCCATCCGGAGAAGCCTCTAGGCCATCCAACGGCGTAAAAGTAACAGTTCCGGCCATGGCCGGCAATCCAATCATCAACGATAATGCCAAAACTGCTGCGATCTTCTTCATCTCAAATTCTCCCTTATTCCTCCGCTTACCTTAATCGCCAATCGACAGGAAAGCTAGCCAAGTCTCGATTATACAAATTATGGAACCCAAGTCAACCCCTCTCCGGCTCTTAATCTGGGCAAACATGCCCCGTGGGCTTCGCGGGAACCGGCGGCACCAAAGCGTCTCTATTCTGCCAAGCCGCGTTGACGTCCAGAGCATCTACGTCGCCATCGCCGTCAATGTCCAACGGCGTGTTATCCGAAACCGGATTTAGGCGGTTCTGCCAGATGGCGTTGGCGTCTAACGCGTCCGTATCGCCGTCGCCGTCCACGTTTCCAACCATAACGATATAGTCGACTTGAGTGCCGCATTCATCGGTTACGCCATACCAAGTTCTATTTTCGAGGTTGGCGCCGGTGTCTGTAAGCTTGATGATGTTGTCGCCCAAATTGACCATTTCAAACTGGTTTGCATTGTTAAGGTTGGGGCCGAACGCTCCGTCAGCAAGCAACTCCCGCACTTGGAAAGAGGCGGACGAAGCCGGCGGGGTACCGGAATACTGAAGCTTCATAACCGCACCCGATCGACGAGGAATCACACCGTCACAGCCGGGTTTGTCCGCTACAGCCGTGAAACACTCTTCACAAACCGCCTTTACTTCCACTTTCAGCGTGCCGCCGGTCAGGTCGGCGCCGGCCCGCCAGTTGGTCAGAGGGTTACTGTCGATGTTCGTTCCGAAGCCCCAGCGGAGCTGAGCGCCCAGGTCTGGATCGCCTTCGCCGGCGTTGACGACGTCGAGCATGTAGGATCCGTCGGGGGTTCCCAACGGGATCGACACCGCCAGCGTGGCGACTTGCACCGCCGATCCGTTGGCCGGGAGAATCAATTGTTCATTCAGATCCTGGCCCAACGCGGTATCCGAGCCATAAGCGATGGCCAGGATATTCGGGCAGCAGGGTCGCGAATCGTTACGAAAGGCGTCGATATAGTGATTGGTGCCGCAATCAGCCGGATTCCCCTGGCCAGCTCCGGTGGAACTAAAGTCCCAGAAACGTACGTTCCCGCAGTGAAGCGGTGAGGACGGAAACGACAGCGCTTCGTCGGACGCGGCAAGGTCGAACTGGATCATGCGCAATGCGATGGGATCCGGACTCGGATCCTGGGACAGCATGACGGCCACCGATATTTGGTCGCCGGGGCTAACACAGCCGTTCGGATTTGGAACCAATTCGATCGCGGCTCCGCCAAATGCAACGGAACTCACGGCACAAGACACAAACAACGCAACTCCGCGCTTCAACATCACCTATAGCTCCTGGCTAAAACTGGACAGCCTCACACTCGGGGAGATCGTTGCTATGTAACAATAGCGGCGCTACTTCCCCACGCGACATAAGTATGATGGCGCAAGCAGCAATCGGTTGGATAACCCCTCACCTCCGCAACCGCACAACCCCGGCGCGCCAGAGGCGGGCTGGGCCCTGCGTACGTTCTTGCCACGTGCAGGTTATTAAACCCGATCACCTGTTGTGAGTCAAGCCTAGCGGGCGACTTTTTGGCGCATTTTTCCGGAACCCAGCGCAACGAATCGACAGCAGCGTCGGGATACCCAAGAAGGACTGCGGGCTTGGTTGGGGGTTACGAACGGTATATAACCCATCTCTGCCAGGAACACGGCGGTTATTCTCGGACGTTGTCGAGTGTAGGGCTTGCAATTCGTGATTCAAGCCCAAATCGGGCGGGCCGCTCGGTAGAGTCGGTGCGCTGTCCAGCCGGCAGGGACGCCGGCTCTATTTGTATCTGGCCTTGAAGTCTTCGGCGGCTTTTTGGCGCTTGGCGGCCTCTTCGGGGCTCATTTTGCCGAGGTACCAGCGATGATTGGCGGACTCGAGCACTTCGTTCAGCTTGGCTTGCAGCGCCTGGGCAGCTTCGACTTTCTTGGCTTCGCTGCTGTGCAGGCCATGCGCTACGAGTTCTTCCAGTTCGGGTACCATTTCGGTGTAGAAGTTTCTTGCGATTTCGTAGGTGCCATGCCAGTGCGTGTAGTCCGGCCCCATCATGGAAGCCCCGTGGCGCGCGCGGCGACCCTCGTGGTGCCACAGTTCGAACCAGATGAAGTCGAGTTTGTTCCCGAAGGGTATCGGTCTCATTAACGGTTTGGCCAGTTCCATCAATGCTTCGCCGGGTTTGGCGAACTTCTCGTGGTAGAGCTCGATCAGGGCATCGTACTGGATGTAGAAGTTGTCCACCCATTGCGTGTCGTGGCAGTTGAGGCAGACGTTTTGCATGTTCTCGCGCCGTTTTTGCCAGGGTACGTCCTTGCCGGGTAGGCCGAGTTTGGCGTCGGAGACTTCCGGTCGGACGGACAGGATGGGCCTGTTATTCCAGCTTATTCTCATGCCGATGTCGTGCGTGACGGGTTGGTCTTTAGTGGCACTCATATGGCACGTGGCGCAGGTCGGGGCGTGGAAATAATCCTCGCCGACCACCCATTTTGCGCGGTCCATGTTGAGTTTGTCTTTGTGGGCGACGTAGGCGATGCCGTGCTTGGACTCGTAAAAGATTTCTTTCTGCGGATGATCCGGACCCATGTGGCACTTGCCGCAGTTATCAGGTTCGCGTGCTTGCTCGGCGGAGAACGTGTGGCGGCTGTGGCAGGCGGTGCAAGATCCTTCCGAGCCGTCGGGGTTGATCCGCCCGATTCCGGTGTTGGGCCAGGTGGCGGGATCGAGCCGGCCATCCTCCAAAACCTTGACGATCGAGCCATGGCACTGCCAACACCCGCTGACGGCGGCCGCGGAGTTTCCGTGCGGGAAACCCTCGGTCACAAAAGCGCTGTTGCCCTCGACGACTTCGGCGAGTCGATTATCCAGTGAGCCGAGAATCCGCGCCGCTTTGGAGTGGTGCGAGCCGGCAAATTCAGCCGTTTCTTTCTGGTGGCATTGGGCGCAGTCTTTGGGTGAAACGATGATCGCAATACTCTTGCCGAAGTGTTCGTAGGCATCAGAATCGTTTTTGTCGGCGGCGTGGCATTCATAGCATCCGACGTTGGCCCGGAAGTGTCGGCTGGCACCCCATTGTTGGTAGATACCCGGGTCGGATTCTTTATGGCATTTGATGCATTCGGCGCTGGCTTGTGATATCGTAGAGAGGCCTTGCGGGCCGGCAACGACCGATGAAGCTGTCACGTTGAAAACTACCCAGCCTGCCAACATCAAAACGCGGATATTGTTCATCGCATCATTCCTTCTGATGTGCATGTCCCGACTACAAACTGTAGTCAATTAATCGGCTGGGATGGTCTTCACTGTTGAGACCATTGGAGCCGATCAACCGCTCTCGGTGTTCTGACGCTAAGAAGAATTGTCAAGAGCTTAGGCAATTGGCGTGCCCAGCCTAGTCATCAAGATGCGCTCAAGCGATCGGGGAAATAATGTTCGGCTCTTAGTTTTTTTCATAAGCAATTTCTATGACGGTGGCCGAAATAGAACAACTGGATGTAATTGTGACGTTCTTGAACCTGGGGGGTACGCCGCGTGCAGGCTGATCCTTCCAAATACGGGAATTCGCCCCACCGTTTGGTTGGGCATTTTGGGTTGCGAATCGGCGCGGATTTGCTCGGGAGAAGATGAATGGCAAGAAAACTCTGGATGGGTGCTTTCGCGATGGGCGTGTGCCTTTGGGCCGTACCCGGTGCTTCGGCCGCAGGCAACAGTCAAGATGCTGCTGCAAAGTCAGGCCCGAAATATCACAACCTTCGTTGGAACGAAGATTTCAGCTACCTCGATGGCGACCCTGACTCATACGAAAGTGATTTTTTCGATCCGTTCAAGTACATTCACTTGGATCCTGACTGGACGTTGAGCTTGGGGGGCGAGTTCCGGTTTCGTTTTGAGTCGGAACACAACAAAGCCTTTGGCGCTGTCGAGCCGGGCCACGATGCGTTTCACCTCTATCGATACATGTTGCATGCGGATTTCCAATACCAGGATACGTTTCGGATTTTCGCGCAAGGCGTAGCTACCTTTGACGAAGAGCGAGATCGTGCGCTTCGGGCGATCGATGAGAATCGTTGGGACTTGCAGCAGTTGTTCTTCGATCTCAAGGTGCTCGGTGCGGATCTGCCGCTGACCTTGCGTGTGGGTCGTCAGGATCTGCAGTATGGAAACCAACGCCTGGTTTCACCTTTGGATTGGGCGAACGTGCGTCGCCGCTTCGACGGCGTAAAGCTTTTTGCGCAGGGCGACACCTGGGACGTGGATATGTGGTACGTCAAGCCGGTGCTGGTCCAGCGCGAGCAGAATGATACATACGACGAGGACTTTGATTTCTACGGCATTTACGCCACCTATAAGGGGATTCCAGATCACGGCTTGGATACCTATTTCCTGGCCATTGATGACAGCGGGAACCGCATGAATCCCAACGGTCGACGGGGGGACGTATCACGGTACACCTTAGGTACGCGGTTTTGGGGTAGGAGCGGACCCTATGACTATGAAAGTGAAGTTGCGGGTCAGTGGGGTCATTGGGCCGGCGATACCATCCAGGCTTGGAGCGTTACGATCAACGGCGGCTACACGTCGCCGGATTGCCCCTATAAGTCGCGCATTGGCGCAGGGTTTGATTGGGCCAGCGGCGACGACAACCCGAGGGACGGCGTTGTCGGCACGTTCGATCAGATGTTCCCGCTGGGGCATCAGTACTTTGGCTTCCTCGATCTGGTGGGTCGCCAAAACATTACGGCATTTAACGTGAATCTCTCGGCGTGGCCGGTGGAAAACAAGGTCCAAACGGTCGCTGCATTTCACACTTTTTGGATGAGTGACCGTGCGGATGCGTTGTACGACTCAGGTGGTGCTGCCGTTCGGCGCGATGTGACAGGTAACAGCGGTCGTGAGCTTGGCCACGAACTCGATCTGACGATGCTGTGGAAGCTCGACGTGCACTCGGCCATGCTGTTGGGTTACTCGCATTTTTGGGACAGCGACTTTATTCAACACACGGGCCGTAGCGAGAATGCAGATTTGGTTTATGTGCAATACTCTTACAAGTTCTAGAGAGGTATAGATTTGGCCCGGTCGGGCTGTAGCTTGCGGGCCGCGCGGTCCGGAGTAATCGTTTAGGAGATGAATCCCATGAAGAAGGTAAAGACTTGGCTGTTGATCATTGGTTTGGCCGGACCGTCGGTCGTCAATTTCTCGTGTCTGAGTGCGGCTCAGAACAAGATTTGGAACGCCGCGGTGGACGGTGCGAGCGACGCCGTCAACGCCACGGTGAGCACGCTTGTGGTCGACGCAATGACCGGCGTCATCGGCGGCTAATTGAAATCCGGCTGTCCTTGAAGCGGTCATGCTCGAGAATGAATGACAGAAGCGTCGGGGTCTTGCCTCGGCGCTTCTTCGTTTTTACTGGGATTCTTGCGTGACGGTGAAGTCATGGGGTTGCGAGTTCCCCACCGCTGGAGCGATGAGCCACCTCAACCTCCCCGCCGCTATGCAATGTGCCGCGATAGACTTGACCGAGTGCCGCTGAAATGGCATTATCATTTTGCCGGCCAATACATTTTGGACGGCGCCACCCCAAGCGGATTCATGTGTGGGGCGTAGGGATTCGCACACAACAGCTCAAGGAGATTGCCGGCGAGTTCAGGGTTTAGCCAGCTTGAGGTGCATCAAGATGCACCTACGGCTTGCCGGCAAGTTCAAGGTTGAGCCAGCTTGAGGTGCATCAAGATGCACCCTACGGATTGCCGGCATGTTCAGGGTTTAGCCAGAGGTGCATCAAGATGCACCCTACGGCTACGTCTTGCCCAGCCGGTTACGCCTTTGTTCCTGTGCGCAAAGCACGGCCGCTCGAAAGTCCTGGTGGCCAAGTACCGATAACATCGTAGAATGGGGCAGCTAAAGCAGCCGTGTCGTTCGCTCTTTGTGAACTCATCTACTCCGAGAAATCGCGCAGGCTGAAGCCTGCGGCTCGGAACATCGCGCAGGCTGAAGCCTGCGGCTCGGAACGTCGCGCAGGCTGAAGCCTGCGGCTCGGATCACAGAAACGGAAAATGCTCTAGCGGACGGTTGTCGGGGAACGGCCCGCCGGTAACAGTTGTTCGACTCGGTATTCAGGTGACGGCATGACTAGACCTCTGACATGGATCAGCGCGTTTGTTTGCGTCTTGATTGTCTTGGGGGTTTTGAATCGCCGGCGGAAGAATGTTCACATTCCGCTGATGGTTACGGCGCTGGCCATAGACCTTGGTATCGTGCTCTATCTTGAACTGACGCGGGCCGTGGTCGAGTCGATACCCGATCGAGAGATGAGCGGGTTGCTTATTTTTCACATCGCTTTGAGTTGCGTTGTGCTCGTCATGTATGGGTGCCAAGTATATACGGGTATCAAGAACGCCCGCGGCCGGCGCAGTGCCTGGCACGCCAAGATTCCGATTTGGTTTATACTGGCACGCTTCGGCAACTTGATTACGAGCTACTTCGTCACCACCTCGTAGACCACGATCGAGTGACATCGCGCGATGCGTTGGTGGTCCATGTTTGTGTGGCCAAGCCGGATGCCGTTTGTTTCGAGCGAGTCGATCGTCTTACAATTTCGATCTCCTTCCGCAAGGTTTTATTCACGTGGCGCGGTAAGTGGGTGTGCGAATCGCGACGGCCCGCTGTGCGGTGCGGCGCCGTTCATTCGACACAATACCCCCATGCAACCGTGGGCCTGATACCCCGAATGATGAGCACATACGATTCGGTTTTTTCGCCGCTCAAGCGATGGGTCGGTTTTGCTATCGACAGACAGAATCGCTGCGCAGGGCCCTTCGGCCATACCTACGATGTGACCGCGCCCATCCTCGATGATCGCGACACAACCAGTCACATAAGGCGCGAAGCTCGCTGAGATGTTTCGTAGTCGCTTGAAACCGATGGCTCAACCGCATACAGTGCCGTTCCGGAACGTCATCATAGGTAATGCGGCGCCCACAGAACTATGCGTAGCCCCAGTGGCTCCGACTTTACAATTTCTATCGGTTTCTATGTTTGTGATCCGAATGATTCAGGCGGTCGTGGCTCGGTTCATCGCGCTGCTTATTCCCTACGTCGGTCTGCGGGCGTACTTCGATCTCTGGCAGCGGGCCGGATTCCATATTACCCGCTCGCACTACTATGAACCCATACCCGACACCAGAACTCTAAAGGCTTCCTTATGGACCATCCCTTCTGATCTTCCCGGAATAGCCATCAATGAACCGGTCCAGTTCCAACTGCTCGATGTGATTCGCAGCAACTATGCAGAGGAATATGACCACTTTCCGACCGGCGACCCATCACAACCCCACATTTTCTCCTACGCCAATCGCTATTTCAATTGTGTCGATCCAGAGATTCTTTATGGCCTCGTTCGTCATTATAAACCACAACGCATCATTGAGGTCGGTTCCGGACACTCCACGTATGTTTCCGCGCAAGCGGTTGTCCGGAACCAGCAGGAGAATCCAGCCGACGATTGTGAACTCGTTTCCATCGAGCCGTTCCCCAATGAGACGCTCCGCGCCGGCTTCCCGGGCCTCTCGAGGCTCATGGTTGAGCCCGTTCAGAACGTGCCTCTATCTGAGTTTGAAGCGTTGCAGGAGGATGACATTCTTTTCATCGATTCTTCCCATGTGGTTCGGATCGGCAGTGATGTTCAATACGAGATCCTCGAAATCGTGCCCCGAATTCGAAAGGGTGTGCTCGTCCATTTCCACGACATATTTCTTCCCAGCGAATACCCCCAGCCTTGGGTGATGGAACAACATCGGTTTTGGACGGAACAATACATGCTCCAGGCCTTTCTTGCGTTCAATGACAGATTTGAAATCATCTGGGCGGGCAATTATATGCATCAGAAATGGCCGGATCGCCTAATGTCAGCATTTGCATCGTATCGACGGCGCCAACATGATCGCACTTGGGTGGGTCCCGGTAGCTTTTGGATTCGTCGCACATAACAGCCTGTGGTACGAGACCCGCTGCAGGTGACGCCATGCCTCTTCTTCTGAACTGCTACAACCACCTCCTCCTGTAATCGATCAACGGCTCATCGTTCGGCACAATTTCCTATTGCGAAATCTCCTGTCATCCGAAACGGATGCCTACGCGCAACGCTAGGTGCGCCGTTCGCACGATGGCAACGTCACGCCCCAACGCAATCACCAACATCGCCACCGGTTCGCATGAATCGCGTTTCGATCAATGAATCGCCCTCGAAGTCCTCAGCGATGTGCGGATCCGAACGCGTAGATGCCGACAGATGCCGCTCCAAATGGGTCGCTAACGAAAACGAGATACTCCGCCGTGAAGTCAGCGGGAACATGCGCTGCAAGATCGCGGAGAATGGACTCGTCGGTACAGATACCGGTTGGGAGTATCATCGCACCGGGCTGTTCGCCGGGACCGCCGAAGAGCATCAAGATACGTCCTTGCTCGTCGAACATCTGAACCCGCTGAAACCCAGCGTCGACAACATACAGAACGTCATTGGCCCCGACCGCGAGATGCTTGGGGCGGGCGAAGGATCCAGCGCGATCGCCGGGGCTACCGATGCTACGCAGGTACGCTCCTCCGGTCGTGAATACGGCGACGCGACCGTGCAGCGTATCCGCCACGTATACACGGCCGCCGGCTTCTATCGCAATTCCGCTCGGATGAAGCAAGCGTTCCGGTCCGCTTCCTTGGTCGCCGAAAGTTGACAACAATGAACCGGCTTGGGGGTCGAGCACTTCCACTCTGTGTGCGGCACCATTGACGACGTATAGCTTGCCATCGTGAACGGCGACGGCCACTGGTTTGAAGCTGTCAGAGGTGTCGGGCGCCAAAGTTCGCAGGGGGTCGCCGTCTGCGGAAAAGACGACGATCGCGTGTGTGTCTGCGACATAGCGTAGTCCGGCGTCGTCAATGGCGATGTCGAGCGGTTTGAGTAACCGGCCCGGTCCGCGATCGCCCATCCGAGTCCAGCGCTGGTGCTCGAAGTCGATGACGTGAACCACGCGTTGGTGCGTGTCGCATACGAATAACTTCCCGGCATGAGCGGCGAGTCCGAAGGGTCTGGCGACGGGCGCGACGGTTTCCCTGGCCGATCCGAACAAGAATCGCTCCATCGGGCTTCGCGACTTACTCTTCATTCCCAGCGCTTCGACGCTACCCAAGTAAAGGATGCGCGGTTGGTTTGGCGGTTGCGGGTAATAGGTCGGGCCTATGGAAGGCGTCGGCTGGGCGTGATGATGCGCGCAACCTGAAAGAGGCACCGCCGCTGCTATGAGAATGAGTCTTACAGCACGGAACAAGGTACGGCGTACGTTGTGGCTTCGATCGATCACTTGCGGTGACAGGTCAAGCAGAGTGCGCTGCGGTCGTTCGATTTGACCAGCAGTTTGTCAACGCCGTATTGCCCGTGCACGTCGTGACAGGAAACGCACTCGACGCGGCCATCGGGAAGGACGACGTAGCCGTCCGACTCCACTTGCGTTTTGGGATGATACCTACGATCGAACTGCGGGTAATCGACACCAATGGGGTGAGTTCCACGCAGATCGCCCGTACGCTGTGTGACGGACGGGCCGGTGGCGTTGAATGATTGAGAGTCGAGATCGTGTGATCCGCCAAACACGTCCGACGCTATGCCACCATCATGACAGCTCAGGCAGTTCAGGCTTGCCGCGTTTGGTGTGGTGTTGCTTCCGTCATAGAGCTTATACCGAACCAGGGCCGACGCGCTTGCGTCCCACAGCGGTGTGCCGTTGACGGCGGATTCGCTGTTTGGGGCATGGCATATTTGGCACGAGTCGTTACGACTCCAGCCGAATTCCGTGAAATCATGAGCCGGCGGGGTTGCAACCTGCTCTTGAGGCGTTATGAAGATAGCGATCCCGATGAGGACAAAATGCAATACGAAACGGAGAATCATGTCAGGGCTCCTTGGTCATCGGTCCGCCCCGCTTTATGAGTGCCATGAGTTGGCCTGTTGGCCGAACTGCCCGCGTTTGTTGACGGCCCGGCACTGGCGGACAAGCGGCCGGCGGCACCCGAATCGCCGGTTGGGCGAAAGTCGAAAACCCAGGAGTCCAGTCGCATTAGATCGCTCATGGTTTCGAGTCTCCCATCAGAGGCCAGGCGATCGGCTTACATTGATCGACGGGCACTTCGCGGTCGTAACGCTTCGGAGCATGGCACGCCGGTCCGCACGAGCCGCCATTTTCCGTAGCACGATATTCCATCTTGAGCATCCATCCGGCCGTGCCGTACGAAACGCCGCTGCGGATAAGGCGATCTTGATGCCCGCCGTGCGGCGTGTGACAAATGCGGCAGGAGCGTCCTTTGGCGTTGCGGGCTACGTGCAGATGGTGAAGATTAATGTCGCCATTTCGGAACATCGTATCTTCTGAAGTCTCGGCTTCGCTGACCAGTTCTTCGTCATGGCAGGAAAAGCACAGGCCGAACCGGTCTTCGTCGTACGTTCCATAAAATTCGCGCGGATACGATTCGATCAGCAGATCGGCATGCGGCGCGGCGTGCGACGAATGGCATGCATCGCAGGTCTTTTCGGCGAAAGGTTGATGGGGCGTCTTCATCTTTGCCGTCGCCATGTCACCGTGGCACGTCAGGCAGAGATCGTTACTGGAGGAGCGAAGCAGCGGCGTTTCGGTGGACGAGTGTGGATCGTGACAGGTGAGGCATGCGCCGGTTTGTACGGGTGCGTGGTGGTGAAGATTCTTGTTTTGGATCTCCTCCGCGATTGCAGCATGACACGTCAGACACATTCTGGAGCCGGACTTGGGGAGCGCGAATTTATGTGCTTTCGCATCGGATAGCGTGTGGCACTGGTTGCAATCATTCTTCGCGATGGGATCGTGTACCTGGGAAGCCTCAGTCATATCGCTGTGGCAACCCGAGGTCAGACAATCCTTGCCACGTGCCGCGTCGACGACGTCCTGACTAGATGCGAATGATGACCTCATTACGATCACACACGCCCACACCAAGTATGAACGCGCACGGTGTAACCGCACCCATGCGGTAGTTTGACTCGATGTCGTTCGATCTCTCATCGTCAATCCATGCTTCCTTTACCGGGGGGCGTATGGAAATCGTACGTGGTTGACGCCGTGACATTTGAGCGTGCAATTGCCTCGCCGTCGACCCGTGTCCAGGTATTCAATGCCGGTGCCCGCGGCCGAATCGACCGGTTCCACAACGGATAGGTCAAAGTTAATCAGACTGGTGTGGTCGCCGCTTCCGGCTCGGCGCACGCCGTGTGCATCGTGACACGTGGAGCAAGGTGTCCGGAAGGTGACAATATGCCTTTCGTGCAGCGAAAAGCTTTCGTCGGCGAGAATGCTGCTGCGATCGTGGCATCGGTAACAAAGGGCGTACGCTCGTGCACTCTCCGTCGTGAAGTCGGCCGTTTCATAGTTATCCACCAGCAGGGGGCGATAGATTGAACCATGTGGCCCGCTGGGTCCACTGCCGCCGGCCGATCGAGCGTTGTCACTGTTGTGACAATCAATACAGGTGATCATGCTGCCTTGGCGCAGGGGCGGGATCAGACTGGTTACGTCCGGGTTACGTCGGACACCGATCACGGGATGAAACGAATCATTCGAGGTTTGAAACTCCAGGCGGGTGTTCGATTGTGCCACCTGCCGCTGGGTTCGGCTTCCTTTTCGAGTCGCGTTGTCCGCGTGACACTTGAAGCAGGTTTCATACCCAAAGCGGGACGCTTCGAGTTTAGCGCCATGTTGGCTCACGCCGGAAACGAAGAGGCTCGCAAGTGGCGTGATCAATCCTCGCGTGCCACGGTCGGTCGTGGCTTGGTCGGGGCGAACGGCGTGGGGGTTATGGCAATCGGTGCATTCAACGTGCCGTCTCATGGTGAGCGGATCCTCGGCCGGATCATGCAGCCCGGCACGCAGGTCAACCTGATGCGCAAAGCGCTTGCGTATGTCGGCGAGAATGTTGGTCTTGGCGACCGATCCGTCATGGCAATTCAGACAGTTCATTTCCTCACGCCGAAATCGTAGCAGCCGCTCGCGCTCGGTGGCACCGTGGATCTTGTGGCACGTTAGGCATGAGTTTTCTTCCACGGTGCGGTAATTGAGTTGTTCCCTCGGATCCACCTCGCGGCCGCGCAGTCGAGCCTTGCTTCGGGCGTGCGCGCTGCCTTGCCAACCGTTCATATCGTGACAGGTCAGGCAGATGGTTCCGAAGCGGTCCGTGATGCGTAGAAAGTTTCCGTCGGAGTTGTCGTGCGGATCGTGGCAGGTCGTGCAATGGACTTCGTTGTGACGCCCCAAAGGCAATTCGCGGGTGATCAGTTCCGGCACGCGGATTTGTGGGTCGGCCAGGGCCAGGGCGCGATCGTATCTAAATCCGATGGGGTGGTCGTCGGACAAGTCAGTCGTCAGATCCGCTGGTCCCGGCGGAATGGTTCGTGGTGTGGTCAGGATGGGATGTGTCGGGGGCGCACTCTGTACCGATCCAAGTGCCAACATTCCGTCATGACAACTCAGGCACATTTTCGACGGCCCGCTGGGTTGATTGACCCGCGCGTCCAACGTGCTGCTTTGGTAAATGAGGTAATGCGTTCGAGGCGATTGCCGATTCCATAGGGGCGTTTGCGGAACGGCGTTGTGCGGGGTATGGCAGAAATTGCACACTTGGGTTTCGTGGAGGGCGCGGATCGGCCCCGGACCCCGCGCGGAGAGATCATGCGGGCTGTTTACCACGCTGTCGTCCGCCGCCCAGGCGGTTGCCGTCCACGCCATCACCAAACCGAAGATCATGCGTTTCATGGTTGAGTTCGACTTATATATTCCATCACCTGAACGCGACTATTGTGCGAGTCCGCCACCCAAATGCGGTCATGGCCATTGATGGCCAAACCGCTGGGAATGGAAAACTCACCGTGCCCACTCCCCTCGCCGCCAAACGCCAGAAGCAATTGACCATCGGGTCGAAACACCTGGACGTTCTCGAAGTGTGCATCGACAACATAAATATGCCCGTCACTATCCACGGCCAATCCCTTAGGTAACGAAAAATCGCCGGCGGCATCACCTTTCTTGCCGAGGGCGGAAACAAACGTTCCGTCCGGCGTGAACCGCTGCACACGGAAGTTGAGTGTATCGCTGATGAGTATACCGACCGACGGATGGTACGTGATGTGTGTTGGGTAGTTAAACGCACCGGATTGCGATCCGCGCTCTCCGAACGCCTGGTATTCTTGGCCGTCTTCATCGAAGACCACACAGCGGTGGTCGCCCGTATCGACGACGTAAAGTCGATGGTTGGCAGGACAAAATGCGACGCCGCCCGGACGCTTGATGTTGGCCCCAATGCGCCGCCGAAATGCTCCGGCCAGATCAAACTCGAATACACCACCGAGTACCGCATCGGATACGTACACGCGGGAGTTGCCCACAGCAACGCCCACCGGGCTGCGAAGCCGCTGCCCATTTGCTTCCAGAATCCTCACATGGGTTCGGCGCGTAAGATCGATGATATGTAAACCGGCGGCCGCGGTGTCTACGACGTAAATCCGATTGTCCGGACCCGTGGCGATGGCGCTGGGGGTTGTAAAACTGATCGGTCGCGTGGAAGAGCCGCCCAGCGCCGTGGATAGCGTCTGCCACCCGGTGCGCGCCGGCTTCAAGTCGGTGCTGCTGCGAAGTTCGCCGACAAAGCGAATTCTCGGCGCCGCGGGAGGTAGTGGCCAGG
>Ga0214472_10002075_pt1 | contig 21777 bp, 26 predicted proteins | sample RVTome_6_FD_207662 | JGI IMG/M metagenome (GOLD analysis project Ga0214472, IMG submission 207662) | Soil microbial communities from uranium-contaminated site in the Upper Colorado River Basin, Wyoming, United States - RVT140D175 | ecosystem: Environmental > Terrestrial > Soil > Contaminated >...
CGTCGTCGCCCGAAAGACGCCAACCATCCTCCGTCTCCTCAAAAACCAACCCGCTCTCCGGCATGGAACATATGTAACGGCTACTGAACCCAAAAAGCAAGGACCAAACCGATTACTCTCGGCTCTACGCTGCCACCAAGCGATCCGATTGGCCGGTTAACAGGCAATCACCGACCGATCCGATCGATGGCACCGCTCTGATCTCGTCGAGTCGTTCCCCGTAGCGGATACTGGTGAATTGGCTGCCGGCATCGGAATGAGCAACGAGCCCTTCAAGACGGGTGCCTCTCCCAAAGCGCGCCATCTCTAAAGCGTCGAGGACCATCTGGGTTCTCATATTCGAAGCGACCCGCCACCCGACGATGTGGCGGGAGAACGCATCGATGATGAAACACACATACCCAACACCTTGCCAGGTCGGGACATAGGTCAGGTCCGTCACCCACAGCCGGTTCGGCCGGTCGGCTGTGAAGTCCCGCTCCACCAGATCCGGGGATCTCTCAGCAGCAGGATCAGATTTGGTGGTGCGAACCCGGCGACGACGTGACACACCCTCAATATCGAGGGCTTTCATGAGACGTCCGACTTGGTCACGGCCGATCGTGTGCATCACGGTGACCACGCTCACGTAGTTCTCCCCAGTTCTGCTCGCCGGACGGCCAGCGACATGGCGGGTCTGTACCCACCACCGGCTCACGTTGTGGGACTTGCCGTGAGGGTTGCGGGTTCGGGCCGTGTGAGCAGGTAGGCGCCTGTAGCCGCTATGCCGGGTACCAGCAGCACGACGGCTGCGATGGTCATGAAAGGGATCGTGAGCTGGACGGCGGCGGGACCGACGATGGTCGAAGTGGACAGCCCCCAGATCGGGACGAGGCCGGCCGGGACGGCCAGGATGGCGCCGAGCAGGGTAAGAGCCCCGGCGCGCGCCGCGGCCACGGAGCGGCGCGTCCTGGGAGAAGCACCAACTGAGGAGAGGACGGTGTCATCTTGGCGGGTCTCGGCGGTCATAAGCGCCAGGCCTACGGCAACGATCAGCAGCGACAGCACCCCGGTTGCGACCAGCATGACGGTCTGGATCGTCCCGGAGGCGATCTCGGGTGGCCCGGTTTCCACGGTGATGCGTTGCTGGGTATCGGCGGCAAGCTGACGAGCTTGTGCAACCTGCTGGTCGGTCACCGGCCCGGCCAGCCGTAGCAACCAGCTGGTGGCCTCCCGGGCGATATCGGCGCCGCTGCGGTCGAGGGTGTCGCGGGTGAGAACGATCGAAACAACGGCCCTCGGTACTATGTCGAGTTCCACGATGTGGACGCCGGCGGGGGCGAGCTGTTCTGCCTGCTCCACCAGCGGCTGGTGTTCCTCGGGCTTGGCCGATTCCTGGAGGACGAGCACCTGCCCGGCCTCGAGCGCCTCGCGGGCCGAGTCGGGTGCGTCCAGGGCGGGGAGCAGCCGTCCGTCTGCAAGCGTGATCACCGGCGGCAGCGGTGGTGACGGGTCGGCCAGCTCGACGTAGGTGAACGGTGCTGCCGCCTCGATAGGAAACCGATCACGTAGCTCGTCGATGAACGGGGCAGACGCCGCGCCGTTGACGAGCATCTGGTCCTCGGCGAGCCACGGTCGGTACTCGCCTTCGAGACTGGCCTCGATTGTGTCGAGCGTAGCGCCCACAGCGACGCTGAGACCCAGGCCTGCGACAATGGCCATGACGATCGGACCGGTGCGGGAACGGAACCGGGCAGTGTCTCGCAGCGCGATCCGGACGCCGACTGGCAGACGTGCCCCGACCAGCGCCAGAAGTCTCTCCACGAGCCAAGGGCTGAGCGCTCCGAGGCCGAGCATCGTCAGCGTCGCCCCAGCGAGAAGCCCCCCGGCGATCAGGAGCTCGTCTCCAGGGTCGTTGCCGGTCGCCGCTGCCGTGGTGGCCAGAATCACTGCCGTCCCGAGGGCGATACCAACGATGCCGACCACCAGCAGACGCACGCTCGACCTCCCTGCGGGCCCGCGGCCCGTGAGAGCCGCAGCGACCGGCGTCCGGCCGGCCGTTACGGCCGTGAACCACGAGGCACCAACCGAAGCGACGACCCCGGTTGTCATTGCTGCGAGCAGAAGGAGCGGCTGGACCACCAGGCCGTCCACGGCGCGATTCGTCCACCCCTCGAGCCACGGCAGTGTGCCTGCCGATACCCCGATACCGACGGCCGCTCCGGCTACTGCGCCGCCGCCGCCAAGCACCAGTGCCGAGGCGAGAATCGAACGGCGCAGGTGTCGGGCATCGGCGCCGCACGCGGCGAGGAGCGCGAGGTCATGGCGCCGCCGCTGCGCGGACACGGCGAACGCCGCGGCAGCCACAAGGCTGACGTAGAGGAAGGCGAATCCAGCCATCGCCCGATTCATCGCAGTCTGCTCGGTGTCGGGACGCGCCAGATCCTCGCGGGTCACCACGTCCCACCCGGCTCCCTCAATCCTGCGAGCCACCTCAGCTGGGTGCGCGTTCGCAGGGAGATCGACCAAAACGCCGGACACCCCGGGGGCGCGGTCCGGCGGCACGACGACCAACTCCCTGTTCAGGGTGACCCGATCGCGGACCAACCCAACGATTCGTGCACTTTCAAACTCGGTCTCCACCCGGCCGCCGATTTCCCAGCCCATGCTCTGGGCGAGGGCTCCGGCCACCACGATCTCGTCGGTCCCGGGTTGCGGAGCGCGGCCCCGGACGATCTCGACCATGCCCTCACCGAGGCTATCGAGGTCAACCCCCAGCGCATCCACCGTCTGCACCCCGGTCGGAGACGTCAGCGTCAGGGTTCCACGCCATAGCGGCTCCACCTCCGCGTCTGCGGGCAGCTGCTCGCGCATACGAGCATCGTCGCTGGCGGAGTCTGTGTGATACACCACCAGGCTTGCCGACCCCAACTCGCGGATGGCCAGTTCGGGGGGTGTTGGCTGAACGCTGGCCCGCAACGTCCCGGCGGCCACCATGCCGGCGACCGGGAGCGCGATGAGGATCACAACCAAGGCGGCGCGCCCGGGGTGACGGCCGACGTCACGACGGGCAATCCTCAACAGCGCGGCCCAGGCAGCGGTCACGATTGTTGCTCGTCGAGAAGCGAAGCCGCCATCGAGGGGTCTGTGACGTGGTCAACGACCCGGCCGTCGCGCAGGAACAGCACGCGATCCGCCCACACCGCCAGCCGAGGGTCATGGGTGACCATGACCGCGGTGCCGCCGGCGTCGCAGTGCCCCCGAAGCAGGCGCATCACCGACTCGCCCGTCACCGTGTCCAGGGCACCGGTTGGCTCGTCGGCGAGCAGCACACGACGCGGCCCCACGGTCGCCCGGGCGATCGCGACCCGCTGGCGCTGTCCGCCTGAGAGCTCGTCGGGGAACCGGCTCGCCAGATCGGCCATACCCACCTGCCCCAGCGCCTTCATCGCGTCATCCCGGGCGCGGGAGAACCGCACCCCGTCCAGCTCTAACGGCAACGTCACGTTCTCCAGCGCGCTCAAGCCGGGCAACAGGTTGAGCTCCTGGAACACGAACCCCAACGACCGGCGGCGCAACATGGCCCGCTCGCGACCGTCGAGCGCACCGAGATCACGGCCCTCAGCCCAGACCTTTCCGGCGGTCGGGTCGGCCAAACCCCCGAGCAACAGCAGCATCGTCGACTTACCCGAGCCGCTCGGTCCCATCACGGCCAAGAACTGACCGGCACCGATGCTCAGGTCCGTAGACGCCAGCGCAATCACCTCCACCGGGCCCTGCTGATAGGTCTTGGTGGCACCGTCGAGCCGGAGTACGTCGCCGCCAGTTACCCTCCCGGCGGCGTTCATGGGCCACCGCCCATGCCCGACCGAGCAATGTGGCGCTTGCGAAGGCGCGCCTCGCACAGGTCCAGCCAACGAAGCTGCGCCTCGACGTTGAGGATCAGCGCGTCGTGCAATAGCACCGCCGGGAGCTCGGCCTCCTCGTCCAGAGTCTCCTTCTGGCGCGTGTAACGCTGCAGGGCAACGATGAGCGCCGACCGCTGCCGCTGGATCAGCGCCGCAGCATCCACCTGCGGTGCCCCCACGGCCAGCAGCAGCTTGATCGCCAACTCATCCCGCCGAGGGGGATCGACCATCACCGGTTCGGCGAACCACCTCTCGAGGCTGTCGCGGCCATCCACGGTGAGCCGGAAGGTGCGGCCGGCCTCCCCATCCTCGCCCACAGGCTCGATCAGCCCGTCCCGCTCGAGACGCTCCAGCGTCGAGTAGACCTGCCCGATGTTGACCGCCCATGCCTGACCCGTGCGCTCCTCGAAGTCTGACTTCAGTGCATAACAATGGCGCGGCTCCTCGGCCAGCAACGCCAACAGCCCGTTCTTCACCGACACGATGCACCTCCTCCTCAGCGACACGACACAACTGCTTGGTTACTGGGCAAGCAATTACTGAGTAACTATAGCAGAAGGCCGTTCGCACAATGCCTGGCAGGCGAAGTTGACCGATAGTCGGGCGTGTACGACCCCGGCGGAGTCCCGTTGCGCGACCGGGCGCCGAGAGGCTGGCCGAGGCCCCCGCGATGTTATCGACATCGGGATCAGCCCGGCTTGCGCCAGACCTTCTCCCCGGCGGGTATCGGTACGTCCAACCAGTTCTCGGCCGGAGGGAGGGCGCACGAATAGCTGTCGCTGTAGACGCAGTAGGGGCTATAGGCGAGGTTGAAGTCGATGGTAATCGTGCCGTCTTCGTTTGGCTCGATGTCCAGGTAGCGGCCGCCCCCGTAGGTCTCCCGGCCCGAGGTCGTGTCGCGGAAGGGGAGAAACAGCTTTGGGTGCCCGGTGCCGTATAGCGCGAGGCTTTGCTGTCGCCCGCCGATGTCGAGCGTTACCGTTGCGGTTCTGCGGTAGGTCCGCTCGGCACCGTCGGAGGTGGCTATCTGGATCTCGGTGCCGTCGGCCGGGTCTGTATGGACGGTGTACACCAGGTCCGGTGCCCAATCGAAGTAGGGGAGACCGGTGAACGATCCCCGGTACTCGTAGGGAATGGGCGAGTTGGGGCTCGTCCGGAAGTACTCGTCCTTGCTTGCGCGATAAGCAGCGATCGTCCCAGCGTCCATACGTCAGTCAACCCCGACGGCGACCGCTCGATTCCGTCTAGACCTGCTCGCCGTACTTGTCGAGATGCTCCCGGGCCGCGCTTGACATCCAGTCGTCACGTTCGATCCGACCCGGGAAGGCATCCAATGCCGCGGTGACGTATTGGATGTCCTCCGCGGTGAAGCTGGCAACCTGGCGGAAGCTGGTGATGTCCATGTCCTTCAGCAGCGTCTCCAGCTTTGGCCCGACACCATGGATCTTCTTGAGATCGTCCTCGACCTTGGGCCCGTCGCCACGGGTGCGGGTGGCTATCTCTGCGACCTTTGCAACGGCCACGTCCTTATCGGGCAGGTCGGCGACCGGGGCAGCTGCCGGCTCGCCGGCCGTCACCATTCTGGGTGCGCACTCGGCGTGCTCAGACTCGAGGCTGGCAAGCTTCTCGGCGGTCGCGTCGCGATCCTGACGGACCTGTGTCAGCTCGGATTCGAGCGCGCCGATCCTTGCATCGAGGTCCCCGTCGCCGGATACCCCGGTCTCCAGCTCGGCCACGCGGGCCTGCGCCGCCGCAGCTTCCTCTTCCAGCTTTGCCTGCTTGTGGCGCTCGCCGTCGAGGTCGGCACGCAGCGCTTCGATGGTGCTCTTGTATCCCTCGGCGTCCTTGCGCAGAGACCCGATCGTGCCGTTGGCGGCGTCGATCTCGTTGCGGAGGTTGGGCAGCTGATTGTCCTCCTTGGCCTTGTCGGCCCGGAGAGCGGCGATGGTGGCTTCGCGGTCTTCCACCTTCGCCTCGAGCTTTGTGACCACACTGCGGTGACCGGAGATCTGGCTCTCGAACCCGGCGATCTTGCTTTGGCGCTCTTCGACCTGTGTCTTCATCCGTTCGAAGTCGGCCGTGCGTTGGTCGAGGTCCGTGGCGAGAGCCGCCGCCTTGTTCTTGGCCTCATCGAGCTCGGCCTGAAGGGTGTCACGCTTCTTTGTCTCCTCGGCCTTTAGCTCGGCAAGCGTCTCGCTCTCGTGCCGGTCGAGGAACCAACGTCGCAGCAGCCATCCAATCAAGAACCCGATCAGGGCTGCGATGAGGAGCCACCAGATGATCTCGGCTATGGCGTATCCGGTACCTCTCACGATCTACTCTCCTTCACTCACCACGAACTCGATGCGCCGGTTCCTGGCGCGGCCTTCCGCCGTGTCGTTGTTTGCGATCGGTCTTGCTTCGCCATAGCCAACGGCGGTGAGACGGCCCTCGCCGATTCCGCCGGTTACAAGGTAGTCGACTACTGCCTGGGCACGGGCTTCGCTGAGCGCCTGGTTGGAGGCGGCGTCGCCCATGTTGTCGGTATGCCCTTCGACGATGAGGATCGTCGACGGATTCTGCATCATGATTTCGATGACCTCGTTCAGCTTCACCTCCGCCTCGGCCGACAACACATCGCTGCCGGTCTCGAAATTGGCGCCACCGGCAAGCAGGGCGGTCAGCGACGCGGCGACCGCGTTGGGGTCGACCTCGATCGAGACCCGGCCCCTCGCAAAGGAAGCCGAGTCGGCGTAGTCGGCGAACGCATTTCTCTTTAACGCCGCCGTCTCCCGGTCCGGGGCAAGCCCGGTGTAGGTGATCTGCCCCTCCGCGAGGGAGAACTCCCAGGGGTCGAGCCCGTCGGCGACAGCGAAGAGCAGCGGGAGAAACGAGAGATGGGGAGGCTCGGTCACGTCTCCGACCTCCATGTTGTTGACGACTGCCTCGGATCCGTAGACCTCGATCGCCGCGGCTTCGATGGAGTCGATGATCTCCTGGTTGGGGAGGAAGCCCCATAGCTCGGTTGCGCTGCCGGTGTGCAGGGCCGCAAACGTGGGTAGATCAGGCTCGGGGGCCTCGGTAGCTGAGGTGGCCGTCGTATCGCGAGTGGTCGTGGTCGTGACCGGGGGCAACGTGGTCGTCACCGGCACGACCGCCTCCGCTTTTGAGACGTCGACTCGGCGCACCCCACGCAACTCGTAGATGGAGTCCGTCGCAGCGTCGATGGTCGCCTGGTCGGCCACCCCGCCGATCATTGCATCCCGGCCGTCGAAGGTGACGGTCAGCTCCGTGCCGTCGACCAAATCGTCGGCCCGGGCGGTCAAGTCGTTCTGGACGTTCCCGACTCCCCAAATGACGGCGAGTACCGCCAGCACCGCCCATGCCAGGACCAAACCCCACACCGCTTTAGGGAACCCGGGGCGTCTGTCGTCCCGTGGGCTCATGGTTCTCCTGCCTTCCACCTTCGCGGCAACCCTATTGTCTCACTCCGACACTCGGACCCACAACATGGAACGTAAGTTTCCTTGCTGCAAATTACTGGGCGGAGACTAGTTCGTTTCGATGGCGCTCGTTATGACGGATCGCGTTCGTTGAGGACGGTGATCACGCCCGAGTATGAGGCCACCCAGACCGACCGGTTTACGTTGTCGAAGGTGACGCCGATCGGGTGGCGACCGACCGCCACGTCCTGGAGGACGTTCATCGTCAAAGCGTCGAGTTTGGTCACCGTGTCTGACTCGTAGTTGACCACATATAGCGAGAGCCCGTCGTCGGATATGGCCATGCTCCTCGGCGCATCGCCTGTGCTGACTCTGTCGAGAACCTGTTGGGTTTCGAGGTCGATCCGGATGACACGATCGTCGCCATTGAGAGTTGCGTATAGATAACGGTCGTCGGGGGACAGAACCAGGTGGCGCGGGTTGTTGCCGACGCCCCTGATCCATCTGACTTGAAGTGTGCCGAGGTCAACGATGGCGATGTCGGTGCTACCCATGACGGCGATGTAGGCCGATGCGCCGTCGCTGGTCACTGCGATCCCGCGGGGATGCCTACCGAGCGGGATCCGGGCAGTCTCCTCCAGGCTTGCGGTGTCGATCACAGACAGGTCGAAGCTGCACCAGTTGGTGACGAGCATGGTGCTGTCGTCGGGGGTCAGCGCGACGTACTTGGGGACGGCGCCGACAGGGATCACCTGATCGATTGTGAAATCGTCGGTCGTGATCCGGTAGACGAAGCTCTCGTCCCACCCGCCGCGCTCGCAGGTGTCACCACCGGCATTGCCGTACCCGGGTCCATACATCTGGTAGTTGGACACATAGACGAAAGCCCCATCCGACGTGGCCACGGCCTCCACGGGAGCACCCTGGTATGACGATCCGGCGGCGTTGATACCAAACGCACTCAGGTCCACGGTGTCCGGGATCGTGGCGACGGGTTGGCGATCCCGGTTGTACACGGTGACGGTGTGGCGGTACATCATGTTCTGGGCGAAGAACAGCCCGTTGCCGGTGGCGATCACCGACTTTGGCGCGATGTCCCCCCAAATGGACCCTTCCTCAACCAGCATGAGGTCGTCTGACGGTGGGAGGGTCGTCGTGGTCGCCATTGCATCCGCCGCCACCGCGCCTGCACCAGCGTCCCCGACCGGAGTTGGAGTGGACAGCGGCGGCAGTGGCTCGAGCGGTGGCGTGTCGGGAAACGGCGTCGCTGCGGCCTGGGCGCAGGCCGTCAGGGTCAGAGCCCCGATCACGAGCATGATCTGCCGCAACATCACCGGCATATGAAACCCGCGATCCGGCCAGAACCCAAGGACCCACCCCGTTCTGGCGTCGATACGCGCCGCCACATATGGCCGGATTCGACGCCAGAACGGTACGGAACACGGGTAACCTCTCGCCGTGGATTTTCTAACCAACCCTGAGATCTGGATCGCCTTCGTAACGCTGGCGATCCTCGAGATCGTCCTCGGCATCGACAACATCATCTTCATCAGCGTCCTCACCGGGAAGCTGCCGGTTGAGGACCGGCGGCGCGGGCAAGTCGTGGGGCTGGCTGCGGCGATGATCATGCGTGTTCTGCTGCTGTTGTCGATCAGCTGGCTGCGTACTCTCACCACCCCCCTGTTCGACGTCTTCGACCGCGACATCACGGGAGAGGGTTTGATTCTCCTCGGAGGTGGCCTATTCCTGCTGGCGAAGGCAACATGGGAGATTCACGGCAGCCTCGAAGGCCAAGAGCACGGGGAAACCGCAGGCACGGTCGCGACGTTCGGTGCGGTGATTACCCAGATCGCGCTCATCGACATCGTCTTCTCGCTCGACTCGGTGATCACGGCGATCGGGCTCGCCGAGGAGGTGGGCGTGATGATCGCCGCCGTGATCGCGGCCGTCCTGGTGATGATGGTGCTGGCAAGGCCGATCAGTGACTTTGTGGAGCGTCATCCGACGATCAAGATCCTGGCGCTCAGCTTCCTGCTGCTGATCGGGGTGACACTTGTGGTGGAGGCGTTTGAGGTCGAGATCCCCAAGGGATACATCTACTTTGCGATGGCGTTCTCGGTCTTCGTCGAGATGCTCAACATCCGGTATCGCAAGAACCGGCCGGTCTCGTTGCATGGCGTCTCGCTCGAAGACGCCGCGGAGACACGCGCCGACTGACCAGCAGCCGGCGCCTCGCCGACAACGCAAGCGATCTCGCTCGTGCCGATCGACAAGAGTCGAATATTCTCGCTTCCTAATGTGTTATTGCAGCAAGGCACTTTTGGAATCGAGTGCCATCTCACATAAGGAGAACGAAATGTCGGCTAACGAGGCAAGCTGGGATCGGATTGCCCGGGTCATCGTCGGGATTGTTCTGATCTACCTCGGGTTCTCGAGCGTCATCGATGGCGGTCTGGGAATCCTTGTTGGCGTCATCGGCTTCATTCCGTTGATCACCGGGATCGTGGGCTGGTGTCCGCTCTACTCGGTGTTCCGGACCAGCACCAAATAGTGGTTACGTCCTTCTCTCGGCCAACTCTGGTCGAGGTTGTGACGCCGCATTGCGTCGAGTGTCGGGCCATGAAGCCCGATCTCGACGCAGTTGCGGAAGGATTCGACACTGTCGACCTCGTGGTCATCGACGCGGCCGCCGACCCCGAAGCCGCAAAAGCGCTGCGCGTCTTCGGTTCCCCGACTCTCATCGCCGTGCGCGATGGCGTCGAGCTGGCGCGATTTACCGGCAGGCGAACCCGAGCCGAGCTCGAGAACCTCTTTCAGGAGACCGCAGCCGGTGATCCCGCCACCCTCGCCAGGACGTCACACAGTGACCGGGTTGTCGGCACGGTTGCCGGTGTCGGTGTGGCCGGTGTCGGTCTGGCGCTGGGTCCGGCCTGGCTGCTCGTAGCCTTCGGCGCCGCAATCGCTGTCCTCGTGAATCTGCCCCGGATGTCCCGCCCGAGACGCTGGTCGCGCCGGAAGTAGCGGTCAGTCTTCGCCGTCCTCGTCCTTGGTGATTCTCAGCTCCCCGCCTTCCCACTCGGCCCTGAACTCCGAGACGTGGTCCTCACTCTCGAAGCGGACCCGCACCCGGTCCGGGCCCGTGTCGCGCAGGTCGGTGCTGAATCCGGGCTGCGGTATCGCCGACACGAAATTGACGACTCCGGGGGAGTAGGAGATCGTCACAGTGCCGCCGACGACTTGGTAGCTGCTCGTCAGCGTCTCGGGCGGTGCAGAGGTCGTCGTTGATGGTGGCTGTGACGTCGAGGTCGTGGTCGAGGTTGTCGCGCCGGTTGTCGTCGTCGTTGAGGTGCTCGATGTGCCCGGCGACGTTGTGCCCGGCGACGTTGTGCCCGGCGATGTCGAAGCGGTCGTCTGCCCGTCTTCGGTGGAACCCGTCGCTGTTGCCGGGGGGACGATCGTGGTCGGTAGAGATGGATCCAACGTCGTAGTCGTCTCCGGCTCCGGTTCGAGACGGATGACCGGCGGCGAACTGGTTTCTGCACCAGTGGTCTCTCCGCCAAAGGCGAGAGTCGACGGCGGGATCGGTGTAGACGGCTGGATGACGCGGTTGCGCACCTGCGCAACCGCAGTCCAGGACAGGGCGATGGCCAAAACCGCAGCCAGCGCCCAACCAATAGCGAATTTGGTCCCCCGTGGCATGCCAGCACTATGGCACAACGTGGGTTCGAAGAGTCTCCCGAAATGGTTAGAGGTTCGTAAAGCGAGCCATACATCCTGAAGCACAGCCCCGGCCGGAATAGGATGTTGCTATGTCTTCAATACTCATCATCGAAGACGACGCTGCGATTCGCCAGGGCCTTGCCGGCTTTCTCGCCGATGCCGGTCAGTCTGTCGAGTCGGTGGGGTCGGGGATGCAAGGCGTACAACTTGTCGCCGAAGGTGACTACGACGTGGTCGTGCTCGATCTCGGGTTGCCCGATGTCGATGGGGGGCAGGCGCTCAAGATGATCCGTGGGCTGAGCTCGGTGCCGGTCATCGTCGCCACCGCCCGCGACGACGAGACCGAGATCGTGCGCATCTTGCGCGACGGCGCCGACGACTACGTGGTCAAGCCGTTCTCGGGGGCTCAGCTGCTGGCCCGCATCGAGGCGATCCTCCGCCGCGCCACGGCAACATCTGCGAGCGGTCCTTGGATAGTGGGAGAGGTTTCGGTCGATACCAACCAACGTGTAGCAACGCTCGGCGGACGGCCGCTCGATCTGACCAGGAAAGAGTTCGATCTGCTCGCCTACCTCGCCGAGCGCGCCGGCACGGTGGTGTCCAAACGTGAGCTCCTCGCCGAAGTCTGGCGCCAGCCCTACGGCGGTGCCGACAAGACGGTCGACGTACACCTCTCGGTATTGCGGCGGAAGCTTGGTGAATCGGCGGCCGACGCGCGCTACCTGCAGACGGTGCACGGGGTTGGAATCAAGCTCGTGGCTCCCGACTCGTGAGACGATGGCTGGCGCTCTATGCGCTGTCGATCACGTCGATCGTGATCCTCGCATTTCTCATACCACTCGCGGTCCTGATCCGGGACCTTGCCGCGGATCGCGCTCTCAGTGCTGCCGAGAGAGAGGCTCAGACGATCGCCCGCTTCGCTTCGACCGTCGACGGCAGCGACCAATCGGCTGGTGGTCTGGACGCGGCACTCACCGTCACCTCAGGCACGTCGATTGTGATGTCGGACGGCTCGCTGCTCGGTGCGGCCCTCCCGGAAGGCGTCGATCTCGGAGCTGCCCGGGAGAATGGCCAGGCTTACCGGCAGCCACTGGACGACGGGCAGGCAGTCGTGGTCCCGGTGTTCCGGGGAACCGGTGTGCCCTGGGTTGTCGTCGTTGCGGTCTCGGGTGCGGAGCTGACGGAGAACGTCGGATTCGCGTGGACGGTTCTGGGAGCGCTCGGGGTGGTTCTCATCGCACTGGCGCTGTTTGTGGCGGCGCGCATGGGTCGTGCCGTCGTCGAGCCGATCGACGCCCTCGTAGATGCCACGCACCGTCTGGGCCGGGGTGAGCTGACCGTTGCGGTCGAGCCGTCCGGGCCTGCAGAGCTCTCCGAGGTTGGGGCAGCGTTCAACACCCTCACCGGACGGGTCAGTGCCCTTATGGATCGTGAACGGGAGACGGCCGCCGATATCTCACACCGGCTGCGGACACCGCTGACCGCCCTCAAGCTCGATATCGAAGCACTCGAATCCAAGGTCGACGTCGGTCGGTTGCAGCGCGACGTCGACGAACTGGAACGGGTGGTTGGGCACGTCATCAGGGAAGCCCGGCGCTCGACACGGGACGGGGGAGGCATGGTCACGGATCTAGGTCCGATCGTGTCGGAACGGGTCAGGTACTGGGGCTTCCTGGCGGATGATCAGGCCAGGAGATGGACCCTCGATGTCGAGCCCGGTAAGTTCCAGGTAGCGGGCAACCCGGCGGATCTCGAGGCCATGGTCGATGCGGTGATCGAGAACGTCTTCGCCCACACCCCTCCGGGGACCTCGTACCGGATCCGGCTGGTACGAACGTCGACCGATGCGGAGCTGACGGTCGGCGACGACGGCCCCGGCATCACCGATGTCACCCTTCTCGAACGTGGCACCAGTGGTGGCAGTTCGACCGGGCTTGGCGCCGACATCGTGAGCAAGACGGCCCAGGCTGCGGGGGGCAGCTCCCAGTGGAAGAGCGGCTCCGACCGCGGGACAACGGTTCGCATCGTCCTCCCGCTGGTCGCCGCACCCGGGTAGTCGACGGGACCTTTGGAATCACCTTCGGAAATGGAGGTTTTCCTAACCTTTGGCGGAGGACTCTCGAATCTGCGCTCCTTCATGCTGGCAACGGCACTCAGGAAAGGAGCCAGGAATCATGAAAAGACTAGCGGTGCTCATAGGAACCATCCTTGCCGTGTTGATGGCCGTCGGTGTCGGCTCGGCAGTGGTGAACGCCAATGCCGGCGCAACCACCGAAGCGGGGCCGGCGGAATCGTTGAGCTCGACGGTTGCGACTGAAGCAAGCACGGTTGTGTATGAGGCATCCGATGCCGGAACCGTGACCGTTGCCTCCAACGGGTCGAGCCTCGAGATCACCGACATCGCCCCGGCCGACGGCTGGGTGGCGGAGATCGAGGTTGCCACCGGCCGCGAAGTCGAGGCGGACTTCCGGAGCGGCGACCGTCGTATCCAGTTCAACGCCGAGCTCGAGGACGGCCAAATCGATGCCCGTATCCGAGAGAGTGTGGACGGCGACAACTCGGGAAGCGACAACTCGGGAAGCGATAACTCGGGAAGCGACAACTCCGGGAGCGACAACTCGGGCAGGGGCAACTCTGACGACCACCCGGACGATGACGACAATTCCGGCCGCTCCGGGGACGATCACCGGGGCACGACCACAACGATGCCAGGATCTACGACCACCAGGGCACCCGCCGGCAGCGGCACTACCGCCCACCAGGCCGGCGACGGCGGTACGGTGACGATCACGCTCAACGGATCCACGCTGACCATCGTGTCGGTGAACCCATCTGCCGGATGGGCTCACGAGATCGAGGTTGCCACCGGCCGTGAGGTCGAGGTCGACTTCCGCAACGGCAGCCGCCGTATCCAGTTCGACGCAGAGCTCGAGGACGGCGAGGTGCGGATCCGGGTGAGGGAGAGCTTCGACGACGACGGGGGCTCGACCACAACCACCATGCCGACCACGACAACCGCTCCCCCAACCACTTCGACCACTACGTCGACGACCACTTCGACCACGCTGCCACCGGCGGCGACGACCATCACCTACGACGCCGGTGAAGGCGGGACGGTGACGATCACGCTCAACGGATCGACTCTGACGATCGTGTCGGTGAACGCATCTGCCGGATGGTCTCCCGAGATCGAGGTTGCCACCGGCCGTGAGGTCGAGGTCGACTTCCGCAACGGTGACCGCCGTATCCAGTTCGACGCAGAGTTCGAGGACGGCGATGTGAGGATCCGGGTGCGGGAGAAGAGCGATTAGGAGGTCGTTGAATAATCGCGGTGAAGGCTCGCAACGCCGGCAAGCCTTTGGTTGTGGACCACGGTGTCGAGCCTGAACTCGGATTCTTCAACGGTCTCCTAGGAGCACGCTCCGAGGTCAGGTAGCCGTTCTCCCGATAAGTCACCCCGGGCAACTCCCCCGCCCGGGGTGACGTCCGTCTTCCCTGATTGGCTCGATCGGCTTTCCGGCTGATTCAGCGCCCCGGACCCGGGCTCTCCACTGCTCGAGCCTCGAACTCCGGGTTCTCGATGATCCCGAACAGATTCCCGACCGGGTCCCGGACCACCGCCATTCGTATCCCCCCGCCGACGTCCGCTATGGCATCGACCACCGTGGCGCCCGCATTGACAAGGTGCGCCAGGGCCGCTTCGACATCGGCAACACCCCAGTAAGTCTTCGGCCCGGCCGCAACGTCACCTTCCGGGTAAAGACCGAGTTCGTATCCGCCGACGTCGAAGCCGACATAGAACGGCTCGTCGAAGTATGGCTCGATGCCAAGTGCCTGTGTGTACCAGACCTTGGCCGATTCGAGGTCGGGGGCGGGATAGATGAGAGAGCGAAGTCCAAGAAACATGGTCACAACCTACCCTATGGGGAACGGTGCCGGCCGCCGATTCCTCAAACTGGAGAGCAGCGGGGCGGGGTCACGTGAGATCCCCGTCGAGTTGTGCGTAGGCGCGGGTCAGAGCGATCACCATGGTCTCGGGTGGGTAGGGTCCCCGATGTGTGAGGTCGTCGATGGGGGTCTCCGTCCTGTGGCCGTCGCGCGCTGTGGCGGCGACCACGGCGATCTCGTCGCGCTGGTTCGCCGCATACTCCGCATTGATCACGTCGCCGTGTCCGGGCACGACGACGCCGGTGAGGCTCGCCGCTTCGAGAGTCGTCGCCCAGTCGAGCGGGTAGGCGTCACCGTAAGACGGTGGAGCACCCTCCTCGACCAGATCGCCGGCGAAGGCAACCGCTGCGTCCGGGACGGATACGACGATGTCGGAGTTGGTATGACCCCGCCCGTAGTAGCCGAGCTCCACAACTCGGTTGCCCATGTCGATGGAAGCCGAGGTGGCAAAGGTCTCTGTCGGCGGGGTGATGATGACCTCCTCGACGACGTCGTGGTGCTCCACGGGCATCGATTCGAGCACCCGCTTTCTCATCTCCTCACCGTCGTCGAGCAACCCTGAGCGACAGGCCTCGTGACCCCACAGCAGGGCCTCCGGAAACCGTGCGTTGCCCCAGGTGTGGTCCCAGTGGTAATGCGTGTTCACCACCCAACCCACCGGGAGTCTCGTAAGCGAAGCTAACTCCGTACGAAGCTCGTCGGCCTGGCGATGTGACGCCCTCGAATCGACAACCAGCACGGCCGTTTCACCGACGATGACGCCGATGTTCAGGTCGAGCGACTCGTAGCGACGCCGGAATACACCGTTGCCCAACTCGTCGAACACGCTCATTGCCAGTTCTCTTTACGCATCTTCGACGGCTGTACCCTGGGCGGCTCACCCGGCATCTTCGGGTAGTGAGGCGGCCAGGGAGCATCACCGATTCCGTTCTCTTCGTCGACGGCCACCATCTCGAGCAGTGGGTCGAGCCGGTGCTCAACGTCATCGATACCGGCGGTGAGGTCGCCGACGTCGGACCACCGGTCGCGGAATGTCATCAGATCGAAGTCGGTCGGGTCCATCTCGCCCAGCTCGGACCATCGGAACGGTGTCGAGATGTAGCCGGTGTGTCGCACGCTGTATGCCGAGGCGACGGTGCGGTCCCGGGCAACCTGGTTGTAGTCGATGAACACACCCTCACGCTCTTCCTTCCACCAAGCGGTGGTGGCAAGTTCGTGACGGCGCTCGAGCTCTCTGGCAAAGGCGAGCACACCCCTCCGCATCTGGAAGTAGTCCCACTCAGGTGCGATCCGGACGTAGATGTGGATGCCCCGGTTGCCCGACGTCTTCGGGTAAGAGGTGTAGCCGAGCTCGTCGAGCAGCTCGTTGGCGGCGGCGGCGACCTCACGGGCCGCAAAGAAGTCGTAGCCGTCGGCCGGGTCGAGGTCGATACGCAGTTCGTCTGGATGGTCGATGTCGTCACCGCGGGCATTCCACGGGTTGAGGTCGAGACAGTTCATCTGCGCCATCCAGACGACGTCGCCTTCGTCGAGTGGTAGGAACATACGCCCCGGCCGTGCAGACGGGAAGCGGACGTCGACGACGCTGCGGGCGGACTCCGGGACACGTTTGACGAAGAATGGATCCTGCTTGACCCCCTTTGTCCATCGCTTCAGGCTGACCGGGCGGTTGTGAACGCCGCGCAGTGCACCCTCGGCACACAACAGGAAGTGCTCGACAACGTCGAGCTTCGTCCACCCCTGATCCGGGAATACAACTTTGTCGGGGCTGGAGATCCTGATCTCCCGGCCCGCCGCCTCCACGTTGACTTCCTTCCGACTCACGGCGCCATTATGGAGCGCAGGTGATCGGGTTGGTGACATCGGTTGTTCATCACCCGGCGAAAAGACAGAAGGGATGGCCCGCAGGGTCGAGCATTACTCTGACGTCCTCTTGGGGTTGGGACTCGGCGAGCGTTGCGCCGAGACCGATCGCCCGGGCGACGCCCGTTTCTACATCCTCCACCCACACGTCGAGATGCATCTGCATTTGTTGGTCGCCGTCGCCGGATGGCCACACCGGAGGCACGTGCTCCTCCTCCAGCTGGAACGACAGCCCGGTACCGGTGTCCGGACGGCGCAGCTTCACCCACGTCGGGTCCTCGTAGGTGATCTCCCATCCGAGCAGATCGCGGTAGAAGCGGGCCAGCCCGATGGGGTCGGGGCCGCCGAGAACGGTGGATACGAGTTCGGTGTTCGGTCTGTCCATGGGCCTTAGGTTATTCGTCGAGCGTGCGATTGCGGGCGTCCGACACCCGATCGGCAACATCGATGAGGATCGCCGGCTCAGCTTCATATACGCTGATCGGCGTATTGACCCGCCGTCACGCCACCGGTATACAGGGTCAGATGTTGAAGCGACCCCTTGTGAATCAGGCTCCGGTGGCGATGCTTGTCGTGTTGTCACTTCTCAGCGGCTGCTCGTCGGATGACGGTTCGTTCTCCGACGACGGTTCATCCACAACCGCAGCCGGTGATCAGACGACGGCCGCAGACAGCGGGACTGCCGATGGCGGGAACGCATCGTCGGGGGATTCCGATGCTTCGGGGGTCGACGGCGGCACCCCATCCGGTGCCGGAGATGACTTCCCAGTTGAGATACGGGAGGGTTGGGTCAAGGACGTATACGCAGACATCGGGCTGACCGTGGAGGGCAGCGTTCAGCTGATGTACCCGAACGACGACTTTGACGAACTCGTATCGTTCTACGACGAATGGACGTCGGGCCAGGCCGACGAGTATCTGCGGTCCGAGGCGACCGGGTTCGCCCATTACAACCGCATGGAATCGCCCAATTACTCGATCAGCATCTCGAAGGACATGGAGGAACGCGGCGAGTTCTTCACCCAGCTTCTGATCAGCATCCCCAACGGGTAATCCTCGACCGTCAGTCGCCGCTGGTCTGGAGGTTCCTCCGACATGCCGACGAACTGGCTCACAAGGTGCACCTCGAAGCAATGGCCGTGGCGCTTGAAGCAGGCTTTGCGCTGATGCCGGCGGCCGTAACGGCAGCAACGAGCTCTGTGTTAGGTCTGTCGATGACATCGAACGGTACGCCCGACGCCGTCTCAACGCCGACGACGTGCGATTCCGCCAAGGTTGAGAGCGCGGGGGTCACTCCAACCACCGACCGCGCCGCATGATGGTCTTACCCTCGACGAGCTGGTCTGCGGAGGTCGCGAATCGCAAGCGGCGGTCGCCGCTCGTCCTGCACCCTCGGCCGGCGACACCGTCCGATCCCCCCCGGAAAGAGGGGCGCGTGTCAAGTTCATTTGACAGGTGTGGTGGTCACTTCTCTAGGATGTCAAGCACACTTGACTATACGACAAGGAGAGTTGACATGGCAACGAGACCAGGGCGGGCGTTCGGTTTTGCGGTCTGCGTGATCTCAGCCGGGCTCATGGCCGCGGGCTTGGTGAGCGAGGGGATCGGGTTGGCATCCGGTACGTTAGGGATGCTGCTGTTGGCGATCGCACCGGCGAGCTGTGAGACGGACCGCTGATGGCCCGGGGAAAGTGGATCGCCAGTGAACAGGACCGCAGAAGCCAGAACCGGATCGTTTCCTGGTCGGTGCTATGGGTCGGGGTGTTCGTGCTCGCCGATACGGTGATCGAGCGAGGCTCAATCGAAGGCGATGTGGCGGTAACCGTGGCCGCCATCGCGGTGAGCGTTCTCGGTGTCGGTTGGATTCGTTCTTACGTGAGATTCCTCAGAGACGCCGACGAACTGGCGCGCAAGGTACATCTCGACGCGATGGCGGTCGGGCTGGGCGCAGGATTTGTCACGGGGTTTGGGCTGTTGCTGCTCGATCAAGGTGGAGTGGTCAGCGCTGGTCCACATCTGTTGTTGGCGGCGATGGTTCTGGCATACGCAGTGGCCGTGGTTGTTGGTTGGCGGCGATTCAGCTGAGGCCAACATGAAGAACAGGATCAAAGTGCTGCGAGCCGAGCAGAGCTGGACACAGGCGCACCTGGCGGAGCGGGCTCAGGTGTCGCGACAGACGATCAATGCAGTCGAGACCGGGAAGTTCGACCCGAGCCTTCCGCTTGCATTCAGGATCGCTCGCATATTCAACATGGCGATCGAGGAGATCTTCGAGCCCGACTGAGCGGTTAGGGTCAGTGCTATGTCGAGTGACGACTGGTCGAAGCCTCTGACGGTCGAAGAGATGTACGGCGACTGGGATTGGGACGCGGCGGTGGAGTTGCTGGACCAGAGCCTCAATCCCCGGCGCGGTCACTCGATCTTCGACACGGTCGAGTCGCTCGGTGTCGGGCCTGACGATGTGATACTCGACATCGGTGGTCGAGACGCTGCCCACGGTCTGTTGATGGCCGAGCGGTTCGGCTGTCGTGTGGTTTCGGTCGATCCTGCACCGGCCAACGTCGCCGACGCTCGGCGTACCGTCGCCGACCATGGCTCTGGCCACTTAGTCGAGGTCCGGCAGGGTGCTATCGAGGACATCCCGGCGGAAGTCGGCGAGTTCACAGTCGTGTTCTCGCGGGACATGATGAACCATGTTGCCGACATCGATAGTGGTCTCGCCGAGTGCCACCGCGTACTCGGGCCAAACGGTGCGATGGTCATCCACCAGGTCTTTGCCACTGATCTCATGGAACCGCGCGAGGCACAGCGACTCTGGCCGGAGGTCGCAACGGTCCCGGAGCGGATGGTCGTAGCCGATTTCGAGAGGGCGGTCGCGGCGGCCGGATTCCACATCGAGGATCTCGACCTGGTCGGCTCGGAATGGTATGAGGCGAACCAGGAATCTGGTGTCTCGCCCAACTATGCGCTCCAGATATCCCGGCTGCGCAGGGGCAGGGAGATGTACCTCGAACAGTTGGGAGAGGTTGCATACCGCGGCGTGTATGCGAATGCGCTGTGGGCGGTCTACCTGCTCATCGGCAAACTCGAGACCCGCCTCTACGTCATCAGGAGCCACTGACTTCCGTGCCGGCGCGATCGTGCCGTTTCAGCTCGCGGCGAAACGATCGGCGGCGGCGGTGATCGCACCGGACATCGCGTCACCACCGTGGTGGCCCTCATCGCCGACCACGATCAGTTCCGAACCCGGCCACACCTGGGCGAGCTGCCAGGGAATGTCGAGTGGGCTGCTCACATCGAGCCTGCCGTGGATCAACACACAGGGGATGTCACCGAGCGACCGGGCACCCAGCATCAGCTCGTCGTCGCTGCGGAATCCGGTGTTGGCCCAGTAGTGGGTGACCAGACGTGCGAAGCAGAGTCGGTACTTGGCGTCCTCAAAGCGAGGGTCCGGCTCGAAGCCGGGGACGGTGGCCACGTGTGTGTCCTCCCACCTGCACCATGCCGCTGCGGCCGGCTCGTGGACGGCCGGGTCCGGGTTCCGAAGCAGCCGTGTATACGCCGCCGCGATGTCTCCGGTATGGGCGGCCTCCGGTACGAGAGCGATGAACTCGGCCCACTCCTGCGGGAAGACACGCCCCATCTGGCTGGTGACCCAGTCGACCTCGCGTCTGGTGGTGGTCGTGACGCTGCTCAGAATCGTCTCGCTAACCCGTGTGGGATGAGCCGCGGCGTAGGCGAGGCCGAGCGTCGTGCCCCACGAGCCACCCCACACCAGCCAGCGATCAAGCCCAAGGGTCGTCCGCAGCGTCTCCATGTCGGCGATCAAGTAGTCGGTGGTGTTGGCGCTGAGATCAGCGACCGAGCTGTCACCGGCATGCGGCTTGCTCCGCCCACACTGCCGCTGGTCGAATTGGACGATCAGGTACCGCTCAGGGTCGAACCAGCGGCGCCATCCCGGCGAGCTACCGGAACCGGGACCACCATGCAGCAGCACCGCCGGCTTGCCGTTGGGGTTGCCCGCCACCTCCCACCAGATACGGTTGCCGTCACCAACGTCGAGAAGGCCCCCGTCGAACGGTTCGGTCACGGGATAATCGGCCATGTTTCCAACTCGTCGAGGGTCTTGATCGGTGCTGCCGGCGATCCGTCGCCGAGCGGAAGCTCCCACCAGCCGACGTCGTGCCACTGGTCGAACTTCCATCCGACGTTGCGGTACACCCCGAGCGGGATGAAACCCATCGCCTCGTGGAACCCGACGCTTGCAGGGTTGGGGAGAGTGATGCCGGCGTAGGCCATCCGGAATCCCTGTTCTCGCAACAGCTCGAGCAGCGTCTCATAGAGCTTCGTGGCTACACCGCGTCTTCTGGCCGACGGGGCCACGTATGCGGATACCTCAACCGACCACGCGTATGCAGCTCGTTCCCGATGTGCTCCGGCGTAGCTGTAGCCGATGATCTCCGCTTCTTGTTCGGCGACGAGCCAGGGGAACCTGGGCAGTTTGGACCCGATCCGGGCCGCCATCTCTGAGGCGTCCGGCGGTACCGTCTCAAAGGAGATCGCCGTATCGACCACGAAAGGCGCGTAGATCGCTGCGACTGCCGCTGCGTCGTCGGTGGTTGCCAGTCGAATGTGCATCGCATCACCCTATCTGTCCCCCGGGGAACGGTGGAGGGTCGCCCAGGCGCAGCGCCCACCGCAAGCCTCGAGGCGCGCACGAATACGGCACACCCATCGAGGTTCGGAGAGCGCGAGAGCCGGTGTAGAGGTAGGTGGTTCGGGTCAGGTGGGGGTGGCCCTGTCTTGGGTTTAGGGGCCTCGGGCGGGGTGGAGGAATTCGTGGTCGCCGTCGGTGGTGTGTTTGATGGTCCATCTGCTGTTGTGGATGAGGGTGTGGTGGCGTCGGCAGAGGAGGATGAGGTTGTCGATGTTGGTTT
>Ga0214472_10002076_pt1 | contig 21774 bp, 21 predicted proteins | sample RVTome_6_FD_207662 | JGI IMG/M metagenome (GOLD analysis project Ga0214472, IMG submission 207662) | Soil microbial communities from uranium-contaminated site in the Upper Colorado River Basin, Wyoming, United States - RVT140D175 | ecosystem: Environmental > Terrestrial > Soil > Contaminated >...
CTTGACCGCATCGGCGCGCAGGTGCTTCAGGCGCGGCAGGAGCACCTTCGTGATCAGGCGTCCGTACTCGCCTTGGGTCCGGGGCTTCAGGGACGTGACGTGCTCGGCCATGAACCTCTCGGCCAGCTTCGTCATGGTGGGGACTCCCTTCCTAGCGTCCCTCACCGCGGCCGGATCGGCGCCTGCGACGCGCGATCCCAGGAGACGCAGGGCCTCCTCGCGGGCCAGCTCCGCCGTCAGGATGCAGGCCAGGCCATCGCGCTCCCAGGGCCCACCGTGCTCTCCGATCGTGAGCCACCGCGCGCGCCCTCGCTCCCCGTCGCCGTACTTCACCAGGTAGAACGCCCGGCCGCTCTCGCGGACGCGGACACCGAAGCCGGTCAGGGCGACGTCCCACGCGACAGCGCCGGGCTTCAGGGCCTCTACGACGCGCTTCGTGATCCTCCGCCTCATCCCGCCTCCCATGCCGGCAACTCCCCGGCAACTCCAACGCGGGGAACTGTATCAAGAGGGGAGTAGAGAAACAAGCAGCAGGGCCGCGGTGGAATGAGGCTGAAGTAAGGTCCGGGATACTGCGGCGAGCCCAAAGATCAGACTACGAATCTGTAGGTCGGGCGTTCGAATCGCCCGGGGCGCACCATTTCACTCGGCCGGGCTCAGACCAAGGCACAGGCGCCAAGGGCGGAAAGCGCCGATGAGGCCCTCGCCAGCTGCCACGGCATCGGCAAGCCAAATCTGCCGGAGCGCGTCCCAAGCCTGCAATTCGCCGAACATATCCCTTCCCGAACACGAGGCGATTGAGTTTGCCGGCTCGAAGCTCCCGGTCAAGACAACCGTCACAGCACGGGCGTCGGTGGCGCCGGTGCAAATGACACAGCATGAGTATATACTGGCAGTATGACCCGTCAGATAATAGTCGAGGTCGATGAAGGCACGGCACAGGAGCTGGAGCGCATCGCACCCAGTCGGGCCCGAAAGCGCTCCGAGTTCGTGCGCCGCGCCCTTCGGCAAGCCCTCGACGCGGAGGCCGAGCGGCGCATGGCTGATGCTTACCGGCGGCAGCCGGACAACGCCGAGCCTGAGGTGATCGACCCCGAGGCCTGGGAAGCGAAGAGGCCGGCGACCCGTCGCCGCCGCCGCCGTTGAGGCAATACGAGCTGTGGTGGGCGGAGCTGCCGGAGCCGATTGGCCGGCGGCCGGTCCTGCTGGTGTCCCGTAATCTCGCCTACGAATACCTGACGCGGGTCATCGTCGTCGAGATCACGTCGACCATCCGGAACATCCCCGTCGAGGTCAGCCTCGGACCCGCGGAGGGACTCCGGCACCGCTCCGTCGCCAACTTCGACAACGTCCATGTCGTCGCCAAGGCGCGCCTCGCGTCACGCATCGGCGCCCTCCAGCCTCAGCGGGTCGGCGAGGTCAAGCGTGCGCTCGGCTTTTCACTCGACTGGCCGGAGCTGAAAGCGGTCTGAACGTCCATGTGCCTCGCGCGTTGCAGGGGGCCGGCGTTCGAATCGCTCGGGGCGCCATTCCTTTCAATGACTTAGGTCCCCTCGTGGGATGGGCTTGGCCACGTCGGGCAACCCCTGGCACTCCGCGATGTTGTTTCGAAGAGTGGAATCGGCCACGCTGGCGACTCAGCGAGCCAGTACAACGACTTGGAATTGCCGAGGTTGGCCTAGGTGTTCCCGGTCCGGCAGATAGAAGACCCATGCGCGTCTCACCGGTAACGCTAGACATTTACGTCTATATAGCGTATCGTGTCTCTGGTACCAGGAGGTGCCGCAATGACGTGACGCCCAACCACTGACTAGCGAGAGCCAAGTTGAAGACGTCTGAATAGCAACGACGCTTTTACAGGGCCCTAAGTAGCCAAATCCGATGAGGGCCGGGAGGAACCCGATGCGAAGACCAAGGCCGCCCACTAATGGCAATTGGGCCATCTCCAGTGCGGCGGTCGCAGTGAGGACGCGATGGCTCGCACTCGTCAGATTCGCTTGCCGTTCACGGGAGAAGGGCTGCTCAAGGGTGACCACGCTCTGACGTTCACGCAGCTCGAGGCGTCGGATCTGGTGCGCGGCCCGCAGGTTCGGCCGGCGGATTGGGACGAGGCTCTCCGGCGCCGCCTCGTCGCGAACCTCCGGATACTGCACGGGCAGCTCTGGCGGGTCCTCGGTGATCCGCAGACGCGAATCGCCGGATCGTTCGCATCGCTCAAGGGTCGCCCCGTCGATATCGACGGGTTCTTCCGCTGTCCGGAGGAAATGTTGCTCTCGGGCGAACTGGAGAGAAGGTTGGACGCGCTGGATCCCCATCGGGCGTGGGGGTGGGGCAAGCACGACTGGGTACCGATTTCCGACCTGGGAGGCAAGCGTAAGCTCCGGATGTGGGCGCATTACCGCGTGGAGCTTCGGGCCGAGCCCGAGGGGAGCACCAAGTGGGAAGAATGGTTCCGCAGCCCGCGCCTGCCGCTGCGGGGACCGCACGGGTTCATCGTCATAAAGGGGCGTTGAGTGAGAGACAATGATTCGTACCGACGCTGAATACCGCCAGAGCCTGGAGCTTCTGCGGAAATACCAGGAGCACGTCGCCAAGGAGCGCGAGCGCTTGCAGGCGCGCGGCGAAGGCGGCGATCGGCTGCGGCGCGGCCTTGAGCCGCTGCAGTCCTTCGCCATCGAGATTCAGGACGAGATCGCGGAATACGAGCGGCTAAAGGCCGGGCACCTCGACGCGCGGGTTCCCCTTCGCGGACTGCCCTGGCTTCTCACCGCCCTGCGAATCCAGCGTGGCATCACCCAGGCTGCCCTGGCCGCCCGGCTCGGCGTGCACGTAACACAGGTCTCGCGGGATGAGCGCGGCAACTACCAGGGCATCACGCTCGACCGCGCTATTCGCGTACTCGAAGCGCTCGATGCCGATCCCTACATCCATCTTCGGGCGGTGCCGCCGAAGGCCGCGCGCGCGGCGTCTCGGGCGCGCGGCGAGAAGCGGGCCTACGCTTCGCGCGCTCCCGCGCGGCGAGCTCGCGCCGCGCACCTCTAAGATCCGGGGGGTTCCGCGCCCCCACGCGACCCGGCTCGGAAGTCGGTCACCTGCCCCCGGCAGCCAGAGCCCGGCAACACTCAGAGGCCGGAAGAACGCCGGCAAGTGTGCCGGGTCGAAGTCGCCCCGCGAAAGCCGCGCGTCTCTCCCTGTCCTTCTAGCCGGCCTCAACCGCCTGGTCGGTGAGCTTGCACGCCGTCTGTCGCCCGCCTCGAGTATCACGTGAGACGGCGTTGCGCCGGGCATCCTTCCTCCGCTGCCTGCGGCCTCCGTCGGCACGCTGTGGACGACGAAAGTCACGGTCCCACGAGCATCGAAACGCAGGCGGCTCGAGGGTGTCAAGGAATGAGCGCGCCCGATCCTGGCGTGTTCATTCCGGTCGGCCCTGGTCTGCCTCCCGGGCGTTGCAAGGCTGAGGGTCCCGAGGCCGTTGCGGGTCTCCTAACCCGTCAGGGCGTTGGGTTTGGTCCGGACCGTCCTGGCAAGCCGACGAATCAGTCAGGCGTTCGAATCGCCCAGGGCACACCATTTTTTCACTCGGCTACAGCCAAGACGGTCACGAAGCCGTGGGTTGAGGTGAGGGGAGCGCACGCTCGGACGGTGCGGGCCGTCGGCGTCCCGCTTGACAACACTGTAGCCATATTCGACACTTAGGCCTATTCCAAGCACTGTAACGCACAGTGCCAAGTTTAGGAAGCGTAGGGATGACGAACACAAGCGTGGACGACGACGAGCTGTTGACGATCGAAGAAGCGGCGGCCTACCTCAAAGTGGATCCAGTGACTGTGCAGAGGGAACTGCGCCACGGGCGGCTGCCAGGCAACAAGGTCGGCCGGGCGTGGCGATTGAACAAGCGCGCGCTACGCGAACATGTTGCCGGCGGCGACCTACTGATGGGGATGTTTGCCGCAGAGGGTGATTTCCATCGAGAGGACGTAGATGGCGGCCTTCGGGCTCTCTTGAAGCACTGTGCCGCGGACCGCCAGCTCCCCGGCGATTTCCGCGCCGATTTCCTTCGGCGTGTCACCATCCTCGCCGAGGCGGAAGAGAGAAACTCGCCAGAGCACGCCCTTTCCGCCAAGTACGGCGGCGACGGCCCCGCGCTGATTGACCACCGGTCGAGTGCAACGGGGATGAGTCGGGCCATCGTCAACCTGAATGCCCAGTGGAACAAGGTGGTAGACAAGTGCGCCGAGGCGATCGGGTGCCGGGCGAGTAGGGCCAGGCTGGACCAAGCGCGGAAGCGGATGACGAAGTAGGAGGGGGTAAGACTTGACGCGTAACGCTACGAGACCAAGTCGATGATTGTCGGAATCGACGAAACGGGCGACTTCAACCCGCGATCTTCGAAGTGGCACTTTTTCGTCGGAGCGCTTGTCCAGGACGCCAAGCTGCCCGCCTTCGACGAATGGGAGCGGAGTGTCGGCAAGGAGGTGCGGGAAGGCGGAGAGATCAAGGGTCGGCTACTCAGCGAGGCGCACCTCAGCAACTTTGTCGAGCAAGTGCTCGAGGCCGATCCCGTCGTGAGACTTCGGCCTCTGGTGCTCATGCCGAAGCAGAACCCCGCCCAAGCCATCGAAGCGCAGCGGAGAGCTTCTCTCGCTCTGACGCGCAGGTCGGTGGACAGGCTTAAGAGCGAAGGCGATGCCAAGACGGCCAACATCGCAGAACAGTCGGGCCACTGGATGAGGAAGCGAGCCGATGGCGATTACCTCTGGCTCGCGGGCATGACACGTTGCCTGGCGCACTGCCTGCTTGACGTCATTGGAATCAGCGACCAACTGGCGGTGGACGAGCTGGTGTCAATCCGATTTGCCGTGGACAACAAGTACATCAGGCGAAGGAACCTGATCGGCATTACTACAGCTGCTAGGGGTGCGCTGTCTGCGATCCTCAACGATCTGCGACCACGCCGGAACGACGTGATCGGCCACCGCATGTGGCATATGCAGGATAGTCGTCATCCATTTGCGGAGCTGTGTGTGCAACCCGACGGCCAATGGCACTTCCTGCCGTTACTTCTTGACCGATGTTCCTTTGACGCGAGATCGACGGACTCGCCGGCCGTTCGAATCGCCGACGTCACAGCCACCATCTACTCGCGGGTCAACAACGAGGTCGCGCCGAGCCCGCTCATTACAAACCTGTTCTACCGATGCGAACGCCTCGTCGGACCGGCAGGCCGCCAGACCCACCTGATCTTCGCGCGGCCCGCGCCCCCGCAGCCGACGACTGCCTGACAGGCGCGCACCCGGCCATGCGGCGGGGCACGCGGGGTGATTGCGTGGGCGCCTGTTCGCTAAGTCCCGCCATCGATGGCGAGAGGTGCCGCTCGCGCGGATGTAGAGGCGGCCCCCGCCGCCCCTCATGGGCGCGGGGCAAGCGGCTTCGCGGCACCACTCGCGAGGTCAAGCACTCGCTCTGCCCCGGTAGCGTCCTTGGCGAGAATGCCGGCGCGCCCCTTGAGAAGGCCTACCTGAAGCGATGCCGGCGGTTCGGTGAACATCAGCATCTGACGATTCAGGATAGTGGCCGGCTTGCCGTCCGAACCGTTGAAGCCGAGCGCGCCCTTCCCGTTCATGGCCCCAAGGTTTACCAGCCGTGTTCCGAGGTGCTCGAAGGATATGCCGAACGGCGCTACGACCGCGGCGTGGTCCGCGGCAGCGATCTTCATGGCGCTCTGTTCCCCGGCCGTGAGCAACACCCGGACGCTGCCTGTCTCGTCCAGGAGGCCGAGGGCGGCCATACCGTTCACGAGCATCAAATTCGCGCGCACCTTCCCGTCGGAGTCCAGGAGCCGGAAGTGCTGCGCGTCGACGACGCCAGGAGGGCTGGCAGCGCGAAGAGGGGCGACGAGCGACACGGCTGCGGCCACGGCTACGACCAGCAGGGCAAGGCGCTGCCGTCGGAGCTGGACGCCAAGCCTAGCGACCTCAAGATCCAACGTTTCCATCTCAGTCCTCCTCGCGTCCGGTCCACACCCACTCGACTGAGCAGCACTTCTGCATCTTTCGGCCCTTCATGGACGCTAGGACGGCCACGGTGATCACGTCGCGCACCTAGGGATCGTTGCGCCACGGATAGGGTTTGGGGCTACGATCCGGGCAGGGAACGATGGCAGATCTCGAGAGGCGAGCCGTAGCGTTTCTGGACATCCTCGGCTTCCGAGAATTGGTGACGCGCATAGACAAGGATGCCGACTTGTTCAAGCGGCTGCGCAACACCCTCAAGGTGACGTACTCAGAGAAGCGGCGCTGGGCGAAACGCCGAGAGTCTGCCGCTAATAACGCGGACCCTGCGGTTATGTTCATACCCGCTCGCGATGTTCAATTCACCGCCTTTTCGGACTGCATAGTATCGTCCACGCCGCGAAAGCACGCACTGGCCCTGGCGCTGGTCACCCAGGACCTGGCGTCGCGGTTGCTGGCCCAAGGATTCCTCACGCGAGGAGCAATTGTGGAGGGACGCGCATACCACGACGGCCAAATACTCATTGGGCCGGCAATCGTCGAGGCTTATGAACTCGAATCAAACGTCGCCAAGTATGCCCGTATCATCCTGACCGACACGCTCGGCGACAGGATTCGGCGAGACCATTGGAAGTACTACGGCTACGTCGTTTCGCTTGATCCATCCGACGGGTGCAACTTTATTGATGTCTTTGCAAGGTGGGCGTGTCGATTTTGACGCCGATGATGCCGCTGATGAGTTTCGGCTGAAGGCGCAGTTCTTCCGCGCGGTGCGTCCACACCTTGTTCGCCTGTTGGCTGCGGCGGCCGACAGATTGGACCATCTGAGCAAGATCAGGTGGCTGGTGAGGCGCTTCAACGCATCCCTGCATCATCTTCGCGACTCGTACGCGCTCTGGCAGCAATCTACGCCTCCGAAGCCGGTGGTTCGTATTGGCATTGCGGACATCGACGCCGGTGGGCGGCGCAGTCGTTAACAACTTCCAGCCGCCATTGGTCGGGCGCCCTCGGGGTGACTGTCGAAGCCTGAAGCTCGCACGCGGCGAAGGAGACGCTTCACTCCCGAAGGGGCCTGTGGCGCTGCCTAGGATGGCGTACAAGTGCTTTTCGCTGCGGATGTAGAGGCGGCCCGGCGCCACCGCGCTACGTCCCGCTGCCGATCGCAAAGAGATGCCGCTCTCCGCGGATGTAGAGGCGGCCCGGGGCGACCGCCGCGGAGGCCGCGATCGGTTCTCCGAGGGCGTTGGTCCGGATGACCTCGTGGGTCGGTCCCGCGGCCACGACGTGCGTGTCGCCGTCCATGCTCATGAGCAGGATCCGTCCCCCCACCACGACCGGCGACGCCATGAATGAAGCCACGACGGGGGGACGGCCGCCCTCGTACTTCACCTCGCCCGTGGCCGCGTCCAGGCAGGTCAGCAGCCCCTTGTCCGTCATCAGGTAGACGAGGCCGTCGACGGCCACCGGTGAAGGCACGTAGGCGGTGCCCTTCGAGTACCGCCACAGCACGCGCGAGTCGGTGACGTCACCCGAGCCGCCCGCCCGCACGGCCATCGCGATCTTGTTCGGGTAACCCGCGCTCAGGACCACGATGTCGCCCACCACCACGGGCGAGGGCACCGCGTTGCTCTCGAGGCCCTTGACCCGCCACAGCTCCTGGCCGGTGGCGGGATCGTAGGCGATGACGTGCTCCGTCCCCGCGGTGACCAGCTCGTCGCGGCCGCCGGCGCGGACGAGAACCGGCGTGGCCCAGCTCAGTTGGACCTTGCGCGACGCTCGCCAGGCCTCCTTGCCCGTCGCTTTGTGGAGCGCGACGATGAACGACGCCTTGCCCTCGTCCTCGTCGCACTGCAGGATCACGAGGTCCCGGTAGAGGACGGGCGACGAGCCCACGCCCACGCCGAAGGTGGCGATGCCGCCCGGCCACCACTTCCAGGCCAGGTTGCCGTCGAGGTCGTACGCGTACACGCCCTCGGCCCCGAAGTACGCGTAGACGCGCTCGCCGTCCGTCACCGGCGTCGGCGAGGCGTAGCTGCCGCGGCGGTGGCGCGTGTCGTAGGGCGCTCCCTCCCAAGTGACGCGCTCCCACAGGACCTGCCCCGTGCGCGCGTCGAGGGCCAGGACCTTCAGCGTCTGCTTGCGGTCGGCGCCGACGCCGTCCGGGTGCGTGAACTCCTGGCCGCCCTCGAAATGCTTCACCGGCTTCGCGCCGGGCACGACCTCGCCCTCGACGGCCGTGGTCATGAACAGCCGGTCGCCCCACACGATCGGCGACGAGTGGCCGCGGCCCGGGATCGCGGTCTTCCACGCGACGTTCTTGCCCTCGGCCCATTCCAGCGGGACGTCGGGCTCGCGCGAGACGCCCTGGCCGTCGGGCCCGCGCCACTGCGACCAATGCGGCCCGGCCGCGTCCGTGGCCGCAGGCGCGGCGAACAGGACGAGGACGATCCAGCCGGTTGAATGCATGGGCCACCTCCGAGCCAGCTCGGATTATAGGGCCCGGGTCTCAGCGCACCCCGGTCAGGTCCAGCTTGATCTTGGCGTCCTCGTAACCGCTGTACAGGACGTGGACCTCCGCGCCGGGCTGCAGGGCCGAGAGCGGGAAGACCGCCGTCATGCCCAGCGCGGGGTACGTGAAGCCGAAGGCGTCCCGGTACAGCTCGCGCGAGGTCTCCATGCGCAGGGCGGGGACGGCGCGGTCGCCGGCGACGAGGGAGATGGTGCGGACGTCGGAGGGTTCCTCGGTGCGGCGCGTGATGGGCGAGCACACGACCCACAGCTCGGGCGCGACCAGGTCCGGGCGCACGCGCTCCGCCGTGAAGGCCCTGTTCTCGCTGTAGGCGAGGTGGGAGGCGAACACGACGCGGCTGTAGGGCGTCATCAGGAAGCACGGCCGCTTCCGGCCGCCTTGACCGTACTGACCGGGCAGCAGGACCTTCCCGAAGAGACCGGCGAGCAGGCCGGACTTGGCCTTCACCTGGCCCTCCTTGATCGCCTGCTCGAGGAGGGCCGGGGTCATCTCCGTGGCGACCCCGGCCGGCGCCGCGGCCAGGACCGCGGCGAAAACGGTAGCGAGCATGTTCTACGCCTCCTTCATCTCAACCGCCGAACACCACGAGGGCCATGACGATCCCGACGGCGAGGAACAGCGCACCCACTCCGGCCATGAAGAGCGCCCCCGCGCGGTCCTGGCCGGGCAGGCGCGCCGTGGAGGGCATCCCTGGATCGTAGAGCACCTCGAGCCCATACCCCGCCGGGGGATCGGGGCTCCTCCGTGGGCGGACCGCCTCGAACACGACCTCCTGGCCGGCGGGGGTGACGAAGCGCACGACCGGGTGATGGTAGGCGTTGCCCTTGTACACGCGCGTCTCGTGGCGCAGGACGGTGGCCGTCACCCGGACCGCCCGCGCCTCCCAGGCCCCCATCCGTCGCAGCGAGCCGAGACCCAGGTGCAGGACGAAGAAGACGCCGACCGCCCCCAGGACGGCGATCACGAGGAGCAAGCCGCCGTGCTCGGGCGTCATGGCTTCTATACGGCCCGATCGGGGTCCGCGGGCGCCGCGCGCTCCTGGCGCCGCAACACGACCAGGGTGGCGTCGTCCTCCCAGTGGCGTGTCTTGCCGAACTCGCCGGCCGCCTCGAAGACGCGCTCCAGCACGGCCCCCGCGGCCTGGCCGCGGGTCTCCCGCACCACGGCCTCCAGCCGCTCCTGGCCGAAGAAATCGCCGGCGCGGTTGCGACGCTCCAGGATGCCGTCGGTGCAGAGCACGAGGACGTCCCCGGGGTCGAGGCGGGCCAGGCCCTGCCGGAACCGGGCCTCGGGCAGCGGTCCGATGACCGTGCCGCCCGTGGCCAGCTCCAGCATCCGGTCTCGCGAGAACAGCAGCGGTGGAGGGTGACCGGCGTTGACGTAGACGAGGTCGCCGCCCGCTTCGACCTCCGCGTAGAACACGGAGACGAACCGGCTGGACAGGTTGCTTCGGTGGATCACGCGGTTGAGGCGGACGAAGACCTCGGCCACCTTCAGGTCCTTCTCTATGCCCATGCGCAGGCCGGTGACCACGTCGCGCACGAGCAGCGCCGCGGGCAGGCCGTGGCCGCTGGCGTCGCCGATGGAGAGCCCGAGCAGCTCATGATCGAAGGCGAGGAAGTCGAAGAAGTCGCCCCCGACCTCCTCCGCCGCCACCGAGCGCGCGGCGACGTCGTAGCCGCTGAAGGTCGGCGGCTCCTCCACGAGCAGGCTCTGCTGGATCTGGGCGGCCTCGGTCAGGCCCCCGCGCAGGCGCTCTTCGACCATGCGCGACCCCAGGGCGGCGCGCACGGTGTTGAGCGTGAAGTCCAGCTCCTCGCGCACCCAGCCCGCCCCGAGCAGGAGCAGCAGTACGTAGCGGTTCGGGCGCCGGCCGATGGCCACCCCGGCCGCCGCCGCCGGTGGGAGCAGCCCGAACCGCGCGGGGGAGGTGTCGGCTGCGGGGTCGGCGAAGATGTACACGCCGTGCTGGAACACGAGGCGCAAGGGCGGCAGGGCGGGATCGACGGCATCGGCAAGGGGCAGGCCGCGCAGGTCGCCGACCTGTCCCAGCAGCTCGAGGTCGTCGCGCCGCGGCCCGTACAAGAGGCCGCCCGACAGGCGAAGGTCCTCGCGGAGCGTCTGGAAGAACTCCTCCAGGAACGACTCCATCACCTTCTTGCGCGGGCGGGGACCCTCCACCTCACCGAACAGGCTGTCCAGGCGCCGGTAGAGGAGCTTCGCGTCGAGGCGGGCGGCCGCGGTGTCCATCAGCTCCCGCGATTCTACCCTCGGGATGTGACGGCGGCCCGACAGGGACGGGTAGGGGTTTGGATCCGCGCGGCGAGGAGCCGAAGCCGCTTTCGCGAGGCGTAATCCCTTACCATTCCCGTAACGCTGCGTCACGACCGGCGCCGGGAAACGGTAGACAGGCCACATGCGCAGCGGCGGCACGACGCTTGCTCGAAGAGCGCCTGGGATGGAACGTTTCGTGCCAAAGGCGCGCCGCGGGTTGCTGCTGCTGATGCTCGCCGTCGTCGCGGCGGGCTGCGGCGGTGGAGGATCCTACTCGGACCCCACGAATCCGAACCCGAACCCGCCGGCCCCGCCGCCCAGCGGCGGCACGCCCGACGTGGTGGTCACGATCGTCGGCGATAATGGCGCGATGTCGTTCTCACCGGATCCCGTGGTGATCAACGCGGGGCAGAAGATCGCCTGGCGCAACGGCGACACCCTGGTGCACACCGCGACGGGCGAGGACCGGAGCGGGTTCGACACCCGCGAGATCGCGCCCGGCGCCCAGAGCGACACCCTCACGTTCGTGGCCGCCGGCGAGTTTGCCTACCGGTGCAACGTCCATCCCACCATGGTCGGCACCGTGACGGTCCGGTAGCCGCCAATGACCCGAGGAGGATGAGCATGAATGGATCCCGTACCGTGCGCGTCGCGTTGCTGGCGGTCCTGGTGGCGGCCGCGCTTCCGTTCGCGTCGTGCGGCGGCGGTGGCGGCGGCGGCGTCACCAACCCGCCCGGCGGTGGCGGCGGCGGCACCGGCGACGTCATCATCACGATCGTGGCGGAGAACGGGAGCATGTCGTTCTCGCCGAACCCCGCCACCGTGACCCGGGGCCAGGGCGTGTCCTGGCGCAACGCCGCGGGCACCGTGCACACGGCCACGCAGAACGGGGGAGGCTTCGACACCGGCGACATCGGCAGCGGCGGCACCAGCAGCGCGATCACGATGTCGACGGCGGGAAGCTTCGGCTACCACTGCTCCCTTCACCCCGCGATGGTGGGAACGCTGAACGTCCAGTAGGGTCAGTCTGAAACGGCGGCGGGGCGCTCCGCGAGGCTGGCCACGACCGTGATCAGCTCCGCGGGGTGCACCGGCTTCGACACATAGAGCGAGAACCCCTCCCGCAGGGCGCGGATGCGGTCCTCGCTGCGGCCGTAGGTCATGACCGCGGCGGCCGGCACCAGCCCCCCGCGCTCCGCGGGCAGCGTCCGCACATCCTTCAGCAGCGCGTAGCCGTCGCCGCCCGGCACGTCCACCTCGCTCAGGAGGACCTGGGCCGGCTGCTGGGCCATGGACCGCAGCGCCTCCTCGGGCGAGCCCACGGCGGCCACCTCGGCCCCGCTCTTCTTCAGGATGCCCGCCATGGCCTCGCGGTCGTCGGCGTCGCGCACGCAGACCAGCACGCGCACCCCGCGGAGCGTGGGGGCGTCGGCGAAGGCCTCTTCGGCGTCGGGGGACTCGGCCAGGGCCTGCGGCGGCGCGCCCACGCCTTCCCGCGCCCCCGCGGCGGCCAGGGGCAGGGTCACGGTGAAGGCCGCGCCCTTGCCCGTGCCCGGGCTCGTCACGGCGACGTTGCCCCCGTGCATCTCCACGAGGTAGCGCACCACGGCCAGGCCCAGGCCCATGCCCCCGTGGGCGCGCGTGCTCGTCTCGTCGCCCTGCCGGAAGCGCTCGAAGACGTGGGGCAGGAAGTCGGCGCGTATCCCGGTCCCCGTGTCCTCCACCGTGATCGCGGCGTGGGAGTCGCGGCGGGCCAGCCGCACGTGCACGGTCCCGCCGTACGGGGTGAACTTGACCGCGTTGGAGAGCAGGTTCCACACCACCTGCTGAAGGCGGTCCGGGTCTCCCCACACGGGGCCCGCGCCGGGGTCCAGCACCGTCTGCAGCCGGATGCCCTTGGCGTTGGCCGCGGGCATGGCGGCCTCCACCGCGGCCACGATGGTCACCGGCAGGTCCATGGCCCGCAGGTTCAGCCGAAGCTTCCCGGTGGCGATCTTGGAGACGTCCAGGATGTCCGAGATCTTCCGGGCCTGGGCCTTCGCGTTGCGCTCGATGGTGTCGAGGGCGCGGCTGGCGGTGGCCTCGTCGAGGCCGCCCATGCGCAGCAGGTACGCCCACCCCACGATCGCGGTCAGGGGCGTGCGCAGCTCGTGCGATAGCGTGGAGAGCAGCTCCAGGTTGTGGCTGGTCTCCACCAGGAGGCGCGAGTTCTCCTCGCCCTTCTTGCGCTCGGAGACGTCCCGGATGAACGCGGTGAAGCTGTGGTGGCCGGCCTTCTTCACCACCGTCACCGCCAGCTCCACCGGCACCTCGCGGCCGTCGCGGCGGAGGGCCATGACCTCGACCACGCGCCCCAGGAGGAGGCCCTCCCCGGTGGCGAGGTAGTGCTCGAGGCCGCGGCCGTGGGCCTCGCGCAGCGAAGGGGGGATGATCAGCTCGGCCAGGAGGCGGCCCATGGCCTCGTCCCGGGACCACCCGAACATGCGCTCCGCCTGCGGGTTCCAGAAGGTGATGCGGCCGCGGGCGTCGATGCCCACCACCGCGTCCAGGGCCCCGTCGAGGATCGCCCGCAGCTGGGTCTCGCCGCTACGGCGCTCACCGGCATGCCTGCGCTCGTTCATGCTCTCCGGTCGACGCCGCGCGCGGCGCGGCGATGAGCCATCGAGCGGCGGCTCGGGGGCCCGCGGAGAAGCGAATCTACCGCCGCGTTTCCGCGGAAGTCAAACGCCGCGCGGCGTCAGAAGCGAGGAGGCAGGACGAGGCCCGCGGCCCGCGCCAACCGCCGGAGGCGGCTGCCGGCCTGGCCCGCGGGCGGACGCCAGCGCAGGACCGCTTCCGGAGCGGGGGGGCGATCGCTCCCGTCGATCGCGGCGGCCTGCGGTCCGACCGCCGGCCAGGCCGGCGCGGGCTCGATGTCGGTCACCGGGTCGAACACGTGCTCGCCCGCGCCGCCTCGCGCGCGAGCGCGCCGCAGGGCGGCCTCGGCGTGGTGCAGGACGTCCTCGACGCGCGCCCGCGCATCGTCGGCGACGGCGACGCCCACGCTGGCGGTGGCCGGCCGCGGCAGGCCCGCCACCACGAAGGGCCGGCCCAGGTTCTCGCGGATGCGCCGCGCCACGCGCACGGCGTGGCCTTCGTGCTCCACGTCCTGGAGCAGGACCGCGAAGGTGTCGCCGTCGAGGCGGGCCAGGGTGTCGGCGGCGCGCAGCCGCTCCTCGATGCGGCGCGCGACGTCCACCAGGAGCCGGTCTCCCGCGTCGTGCCCCAGCTGGTGGTTCACGGCCCCGAAGCCGTCGAGGTCGAGGAGCAGGACCGCCACCCGCGACGGGACGCGCCGGCGCGCCCGCCCCAGGGCCTGGCGCAGCCTCTCCAGGAAGAGCGTGCGGTTGGGCAGGCCGGTGAGCGGATCGTGGAGCGCCGCGTGGACGAGCCGGGTGCCGGCCTTCCGCCGCTCGGTCACGTCGAAGGCCACGCCCACCGTCCCCTCGATCGCTCCCGCGACGTCGCGGAACGGCTCGACGTGCACCTCGAAGGTCCGTCCGTCGCCCTGGACGTCGAACTGCACGGCCTCCCCCTGCAGGGCCTTGCGGTGGGCCGTGAGCGCGGGGTGCTCCGCTTCCGCGGGACGGAGCCGCTCGGAGAGGCGGAGCTCCGGCTTGGGGCCCTGGGCCTCGGGCAGCGGAAGCTCGTCCGGCTGCACGCCGAGCGAGGACGTCACCCGCAGGGCGCTATCGGTGGACCAGACGAACAGGGGAAGCCGCGCGGTCAGGACCCGCAGGATCCCCTGCGCGTGCCGCCTCATCGGCGGCGGCGCCGTGCAGCGCGCGGCGGGCGGCTCCTCGACGACGGGAGGCGTGGGCCGGGGAGCGGGCTTCGAGGCGGGCGCGAGGGACCGCGAGAGCGAGGCCATGGGCTTGGGGATGTGCCACGTCGTCTTCACCGCGACCTCCAGCCGATGCGGGGCGACGGAAAGCCCCCCGGCTGCCCGAGGACGCTCGCGATCCGCGGCACCAGGTCGATGGCAGGGGAGGGAGTCCCGTGGCCGTGGGTGGTGGCCCCGCGTCGTGCGCGGGAGGCCAGAACCCGCATTCGCCCGTCTAGGAGCGAGGCTAGGCGCCTACGGATCATCCTGTCTGTGAGGGTTATCACTTTCGGCCAGGGGCCGGAGGGCGGCCTCCAGGAACCGCGCGGCCCGGCCGCCCACCCCCGGGCACTCGCTCTCCCTCGGGCCGGCCACGTTCAGGACCCGGATCCCGCGGCTCCCGATCCACGCGAGGAGCGTCGCGGGATCGGGGGCCGCGTCGAGGTCGACCTGGAGCACCGGCTTGCGGCGCCGGACGACGAGCCGAAGCGTGAGGGCCGTCCCGCCGCGCGGCGTGCCCGCGCGGAGGACGAGCGTGCCGTCGGAGTCACGCACGTTCCACTCCGTGCGCTGCGGGTACCGCGCCTCGGGCGTCTCCACGAGCGGGTAACGGGCAGGGATCGTCCCGTCCTCGGCGCGGCGCCCGCGCGGGCACCACCCGCCGCACGGGATGCCGAGCCGCAGGGCGACGTCGAGTGCCGCCCGGTCCACGCCCGTCTGGCCGCCGGACACGACCTCGAGCGGCCGCCCCCGCCCCTCCACGGCGGGATGCTCTCACGGCGGGGCGCCCGATATATCCTCGGCCCATGGTGCCCGACCCGGTCCACGAGACGCGGATGCGGCGGGCCCTCGCCCAGGCCCGCCTCGCGCGCGACAGCGGCGAGGTGCCGATCGGCGCGGTGGTCGTCCTCGACGGCAGCGTCCTGGCGGAGGGCTTCAACCAGCCGATCCGCTCCGGGGATCCCACCGCCCACGCCGAGGTCGTGGCCTTGCGGCGGGCCGCGCAGGCGGTGGGGAACTACCGGGTCGTGGGCAGCGCCGTCTACGTGACCGTCGAGCCGTGCCTGATGTGCGTGGGGGCGCTGGTCAACGCGCGGGTGGCCACCGTCGTCTACGGCGCGGCCGAGCCGAGGTGGGGGGCCCTCGTCTCCCTGCTCGACGCTTCCGCGCTCCGCCTGAACCACCGCTTCGAGATCGTGGGCGGCGTCCTGGAGGCCGAGTGCCGGCAGCTGCTCGTGGATTTCTTCGAATTACGGCGTGGGCGCTCGTGACGTAGAATGACGATGGGAGAGGTACGCAAGCGGCTGAAGCGGGCAGTCTCGAAAACTGCTATACCCGCAAGGGTATCGTGGGTTCGAATCCCACCCTCTCCGCCAAGCCGGCTCGCTCTCCAGCCTGACAGCGATTCCAGCGGCCCCATCCACGAGCACGGCGCCTGAGTTGCCAATGACCGCCCGATTGCCTCCGGAAGGGTGCTCGCGCTGGCGGAGCCGGACCGCGCAGGCTGGAGGACGGGCCTTGCTGTTGCTGGCCGCCGCCTTCGCCGGCTGCGCGCGGGCCCCGCGCTTCAACCTGCTGGTCGTGACCTTCGACACCACCCGCGCCGACCACCTCGGCTGCTACGGTCACGCCGCCGCCCGGACGCCCAACGTGGACCGTTTGGCGCGCGAGGGTGTGCGCTTCGCGCGCGCCTACACCGCGGTGCCCATCACACTCCCCTCCCACAGCACGATCTTCACGGGCAAGTACCCTCCCCGGACCGGCGTGCGCGACAACGGCATGTTCGTGCTGCCCGCGGAGCAGACCACGCTGGCCGAGGTCCTCAAGGGCCAGGGGTACGCCACCGCGGCCGCCATCGGGGCGTTTCCGTTGCTCCGGAAATACGGGCTGGACCAGGGCTTCGACCTCTACGACGACCGCCTGGAGGTGGAGTACGAGGACGCGCAGGGCCGCCGCGTCCTGCGGAAGAACCAGTTGTACTTCGACGAGCGCCGCGCCGGCCGCGTCAACGAAGCGGTGCAGGGCTGGCTGGAGCGGAACGCCTCGAGGCGCTTCTTTCTCTGGGTGCACTACTTCGACGCCCACCAGCCGCAGGAGCCGCCGCCGCCCTACGACCAGCTCTTCGCCAACGCGCCCTACGACGGCGAGATCGCCTACGCCGACGAGAGCCTGGGCCGGCTGCTGGGGCATCTCGAGCGCCTGGGGGTGTACGACCGCACGCTGGTGGTCTTCCTCGCCGACCACGGGGAAGGCCTGGGCGAGCACGGGGAGCTGACCCACTCCTACCTCCTCTACGACACCACGCTGCACGTGCCCCTCATCTTCCGGCTGCCCCCGGGGTTGACGGGACGAGGGCAGGTGGTCGAGCGCCGGGTCGCCACGGTGGACGTCATGCCCACCGTCCTGGACCTGCTGGGACAGCCGGCGCGGAGGGACCTCGACGGCCAGAGCCAGCGCGGGCTGTTCGATCCCGCGTTCCCGAAGCCGCGGCCCGCCGACCTGTACGCGGAGACGCTCTCGGCGCGGCTGTCGCAGGGGTGGTCCGAGATGAGGGCGGTCATACAGGGCGACCGCAAGTACGTGCACGGAGGGCGTCCCGAGCTGTATGACCTCGCCGCCGATCCCGACGAGCTGCGCAACCTGGCCGCCCACGAGCCGGAGCGGGCCGGCCGCCTCCGGCGCGACCTGGAGGGCTTCCTGAAGGCGCGCGCATCGGGGGCGAACCCGTCCGCGGCGGTGGAGGTGGACGCGGAAACCCGCGAGCGGCTCGAGGCCCTGGGATACCTCGGCGCCGGCGGGCCGCAGGGCGGGCCGATCGTCGAGGCCCTGCAGGAGGGCGGCACGCCGCCGCAGGATCGCGTCGAGGACATCAGCTCCATGACGCGCGCCAAGAACCTCCTCCTGGGGGGGCAGGCCCTCGACGCCCTGCAGGTGATCCGGCGCCTGCTGGGCCTCGACCCCGGAAACGCCTACTACCTCGAGATCCAGGCCTATGCCCAGGCCGAGCTCGGCCTCTTCGACGAGGCCCTGGGCAGCCTGCAGCGGATCGCCCGGCTGGGCAAGGGCGTGCGCTTTCCCGACGAGCTCCAGGTACAGGTCGGGTACCGGCTGCACCAGCAAGGCCAGCGCGAGCGCGGCTTGCAGCTCATCCGCGAGAGCCTCGAGCGCAAGCCCAGGGCCGGGGCGTCGTACCTCCTGGCGATCCTGCTGCGGGACGACGGCCAGATCGAGCCCAGCCGGCAGGCCCTGAAGGAGGCGCTGGCCCAGGATCCGGACTACGCCCCGGCGCTGGTGGACGTGGGGATCCAGCGCGCCCAGGACGGCGACCTCGAGGCCGCCTCGGAGCTGTTCCGTCACGCGCTGCGCGCGCGCCCCTACTACGCGCGGGCCCACTACAACTACGGCACCTTCCTGGTGCAGGCGCGCAAGCCGGAGCCGGCGCTGGCCTCCTTCGAACGGGCGATCGAGCTGGACGCCGACTACCTGCCGCCCTATTACGCGGCCGCGGTCGTGGCCCTGGAGCTGGGCCGCCCGGACCGCTCGCGGGAGCTGGTGGGCCGCCTGCAGGCCCGGGCTCCCGACAGCCCGGAAGCGGAGCGCGCGCGGCGGCTGGAGACGGGGGGCTGATGCGATCCGCGGTCGCGCCCGGCGTGGCGGCGCTGGGCCTGGCGGTGGCGTCGTGCGCGAAGCCCGATCCCTCGGTGGTGGCCACCTTCGACGGCGGCCAGATCCGGACCGCCGACGTCGAGGCCCGCATCCTGGAGATGCCCGCGGGCCAGCGCGCCCCCGCCAAGGGGCAGGACGCGGGGGCCTGGCGCGCGGGTCTGGCGCGCGAGCTGGCGTTCGAGCGGTTGCTGGCGGCCGACGCTCGGCGTGCGCAGGCCGAGACGGACCCGGAGTTCGTCAAGGAGCGCGCGGCCCTGCGCAAGCGCCTCCTGGCCTCGCTCTACCTCGCGAAGCACCTGCGCGAGCCCGCGCCGCCGGAGGAGTCGGAGCTGCGGGCCTACTTCAAGGAGCATCCGGAGGTGTTCCGCCGCCGGGCGCGCCGCGAGGTGTACACGATCTTCAAGCGGGCCGCGCCCGGGATCGACAGGGCTCCGTTGCGCAGGGAGATGGAAGAGCTGCGGGCCCGCGTGGTGGCGGGCGAGCCCTTCATGGACCTGGCGTCCAAGCACTCGGACTCCGAGACGCGCCATCGCAAGGGGCTGTGGGGCTGGATCGCGGAGGGCAGCGTGGGACCGGAGCTGGAGCGCGTGATCTTCTCCCTGGCCGAGCAGGCGCCCAGCCAGGTTCTTTCGACCCGCGAAGGGCTGCACCTGTTCTGGGTCTCGGTGTCCGAGCCGGAGACCCGGCTGGAGTTCGCCCAGGCCCGCGCCCTCGCCGCCCGGATGGTGCAGCGGGAGAGACAAGAGGCGGCCGTGCGGGCGCTGCTGGAGCCCCATCGGGGGCCCGACAGCTTCGTGCCGACCCGGGACGAGCTGCCCACGCTCTTGGCCAGCGGCGACCCCAAGACCCTGATCCTGCGCGTGGGCGGGGAGAACCTGTACCTCGACGAGCTGACCCGGCTCGTGCTGGAGGCGGGGGGGGCGCAGCCGCGGCCCGCCCTCGAGCTCGCTCAGGCCATCGTGGAGGAGCGCCATCGCCGGGAGCTGGCCTCGCGGGTCGCGCTGGCCGAAGGGCTGGACCGGTCCCCCGCTTTCGTCCAACGCGACGCCGCCTTCCAGGAGCGTGCGCTCGCGGAGTTCCAGCTCCGGCGCCTCTTGCGCGCCGAGGTCGACGAAGAGGCGCTCGGGCGCTACTTCGAGGACAACCGGCAGCGTTATGCCACGCCGCTGCTCATCCGCGCCGAGGTCCTCTCGGTGCCCCTGTCGCGGTCGGCGCCGCGCCACATGGCCGAGCTGGAGCGGGCGCGCGCGGAGCTGGACGCGGGTCGTACGAGCCTGCCGGACCTGGCCCGGAGGCTGGCGGGCGAGGTCGCCGACCAGGGCTGGCTCACCCTCGGCCAGCTCGAGCAGGTCGCGTCCGGTATGTCCTACTGGGTGCTGGAGTTGCGTCCCGGACGGCACTCCGCGCCCTTCCGGACCGCCCGTCGCATCGTGGTCGTCAAGGTGTTGAGCCGGCGGGAACCCGAGCCCCAAAGCCTGGAGGCGGCGCGCCCGCGGGTGGTCGAGGATTACCTGCGCCACCACGGCCAGGCCCTGCGCGCGGACCTCACGGCCCGCTGGCTCCGGGAAAAACGCTTCCGGACGGCCGGGGCCCCCGAGCGGGAAGCGGCTTCAAGTTCCTCTTGACAGCCGAGCCGGTGCGCCCATAGGATTTTCATGCGTAGAGTCACAATAAGCCGTCCCTAGGTCCAGAGTTGTTGCTTGGCGCGCGCGCTCGGCAAGCGCGTGGGAGCGGCCAGGAAGGGGTTTTCTATGAAACCGGTGTTCGCGGGTGCGGTTGCCCTCGGAGTGGGCGTCGCGTTGGTCGGCGGCGTGGTGGCGGTGCAAGCCGCCCGGAAGGTGATGACGAAGGAGGAGCGGGCCCAGGTGCGGCTGGAGAGGCAGGCGCGGCTCGGCAAGCACCTGGGGAAGCCGGTACAGGGCGCGCAGGCAGGGCGTAGCACGAAGAACCTCGTCGGGACGATCACCTATGACCCAGGAGCCCCGCCGGACGCGTTCATGAGCGAGCCCGGAGGCAACAACATCATCGCCAACCGGTTTAGTTCCGCGCTGGGCGGCCCGCTCAGGCCCGGCAACCTGACCGGCGTCACGTTCTTCCCCGGGATCGTCAACGGTACCGTGATCGTCAGTGTCCTGGGGCCACCGGCGGGCGGCGTGGCGCCGATCCTGGCCATCACCTATCTGATCGGTATCGTCGGCAACCAGTTCAACACGGTGAACCTGGCGGCGCCCGTCGCGGTGGGCGCGGACTTCATGGCCGGCCAGTACGTGGGCGCCTTCGGCGGCACGGACCAGGCCGCGTTGCGCAGCGCCAGCGTCGCGGGCCAGGGATTCCACGCCCACCAGATGAACTTCGCGGGCACGGTCGCCACCGGCGTGGTTCCGCTGGCCGGCCAGAACGTCATGTTCCGCGCCACCGGCAACCTGCTCGTGCCCGTGGAGCTGATGGACTTCAAGATCCAGTAGCTCTCCGGCGGCCACATGAGCGGGGGGAGGGTCACGGACCGATCCTCCTCCCGCGTCTCATCTTCCGAGAAGGAGCGCCGTCACTCCACGTGGAGGTGCGCGAGCAGCTCGTCCTCGATCCGTTTCTGGATGACCTGCGCGCGCTCGTTGCCCAGCTCACGCTGGAGGGCCCGCCGGGCCTCGTCGAACGTCTGCGGGCGCTCGTCCTCGCGGCCGGTCACCTTCACAGCCCACAGCGAGTCGTCCTGCTGCACGAGGGGGCCCACGGCGCCGACCTCGAGCTGCTGGATCGTCGCCAGCACGCTCGGTCCCAGGCCGGCCAGGCCGCGCGAGGTCAGCCAACCCAGATCGCCGCCGCGGGAGGACGAGGCGTGGGTCGACAGCTCCCGGGCCGCGCGCTCGAAGCTCAGCGCTCCGGCGCGAACCCGCGCCAGCGTCGCTTCGGCCCGCTGGAAGCGGACCGGCAGGGGCTGGTCTTCGCCCCCGAATCGCAGCACCGATACCCGGTAGCGAGGCGGCCGCAAGCGCTGCCGACGGCTGGACTCGAAGCGCGCCCGCAGCTCCTCGTCCGTGGGCTTCTGGAAGTCGGCGCGCACGCGCCGTGCCATCTCCTCGGTTGCGAGAATGCGCAGCCGGCCCCAGTCGAGCTGGGCGGCGACCTCCGGGGCGCTCCGCAGGCCGAGCTCCGCCGCGCGCCGCGCTGCCGCGTGCAGTTTCGCCCGCTCCTCGAGCACGGCGCGCAGCGCATCGTGACCCAGCTCCTGCTCCTCCAGACGCCCAGGGCCGCCCAGCCAGCGGCCCAGGTCCTCGACGGTCACGGCGCGCTCGCCGAACCGCGCGACCACCTGGGACGACTCCGCCGACGGGACGGCCTCGGGTGCCAGCTCCACGACCAGCGGCCAGCGGCCCAGCGCGGCCGAGCGGGCCTCTTCCCAGCGCCGCTTGCCGGCCTCGGACTCGAGGTGC
>Ga0214472_10002077_pt1 | contig 21770 bp, 27 predicted proteins | sample RVTome_6_FD_207662 | JGI IMG/M metagenome (GOLD analysis project Ga0214472, IMG submission 207662) | Soil microbial communities from uranium-contaminated site in the Upper Colorado River Basin, Wyoming, United States - RVT140D175 | ecosystem: Environmental > Terrestrial > Soil > Contaminated >...
GCGCGCGCCAGGCGCGCAAGCTTCAGGCTGTCTCGCCGGTCCGCCGAGCGCAGCTTCCTGATCACTCTGTCCACCGAGCTCGCGTCACCGCCCACGCGCCCGTAGTGACGCGCCTCCCGCTCATCGGCAATCGCGATGTCGATCGATTCCTTGTGCACGTCCATGCCCACATACGCGGTGCTAGACTTTCCCATGGCCTGCCTCCTCGAATGGTTGTTGACGCCCTCATGCTCAACATGTGGCTCTGCGCGCTGACACGCGCAATCCACGGTACGCCGGAGGCAGGCCGCCTTCCCGCGTCAAGCCATTCTGTCTAAACGGCAGCGGATTGGTGCCCGATGTACTTCGAGATCGTTGGAGACATCACGCATGCCGAGACCTTCGCCATTGGTACTTCCATTCGGGAAGTCGCCCGCCTCCGAAAGCGCTATGGCCGAGGTAGGTGGAGAAAGCGCAAAGGTATTGCTCGCGTCCGACTGGAAGACGGCACTATCCGACAAGCCGAGGTACACTGGTACGAGGCGCACGGGATCGGGCGCCGAGATTTCAAGATCAAGCACTTCATTGACTGATGCCTATGCGATCGACAGCGAAACAGTTCGTCGTCTGCCTCGAAAATGACGGATACGAGGTGTCCTTGGAACGCCGAAAAATCTATCGCGTCCTCCCGGACGCCGATGCGGCGAAGCACCGGCTAATTCGGGTTATCGACGAATCGGGCGAAGACTATCTCTATCCTCAAAGATTCTTCGCGCCAATCGAGCTTCCTCAGGCCATTCGACGGGCGGTACTTGCTGCCGTTTAACAGCGCAGCCCACCCCGACGCGCGCGAGGCGCGGTGCGTCTTCAGCCGCAGCGCAGCGCGCGCGGGTGGCTGCGGACGTTGGGGGGCAATTCACGGCCAGGGGTAGAATCGCCGCAACTGTCGAGGTCTCTATGCATTTCACGATTGAGCACGAGCGAGAGGAAGACGGCCGATGGCTGGCGGAAGTGCCTGAACTTCCGGGTGTTCTTGCGTACGGCGCGACCGCAAACGAAGCAATGGCGAAGGCCCAAGCCCTTGCCCTACGCGTGCTTGCCGAACGCCTCGATCACGACGAGACCGGGCCTCTGCCCATATCTATCGCGGTGGCATGAGCAACTGGCCTTCGTCGAAGGCCAATCGTGTTCTCGCAGCTCTTTACCGCGTCGGATGGACGCTCAAGCGCCAATCCGGTTCACACAAGACGCTCTCTCGGCCCGGTTGGCCTGACGTGGTCTTCGCGTTCCACGACCGTGAGGAGATCGGACCGCGTATGCTCGCGCGCATCGCCAAGCGTACGGGTCTGACGCCGGCACGAGATCGCGCACTGCCTCATCCTTCGCATCGGGCACGTAGATCGGCTCGAGCTCGCCGGCGCGCGCCAGGCGCGCAAGCTTCAGGCTGTCTCGCCGGTCCGCCGAGCGCAGCTTCCTGATCACTCTGTCCACCGAGCTCGCGTCACCGCCCACGCGCCCGTAGTGACGCGCCTCCCGCTCATCGGTAATCGCGATGTCGATCGATTCCTTGTGCACGTCCATGCCCACATACGCGGTGCTAGACTTTCCCATGGCCTGCCTCCTCGATGGTTGCTGACGCCCTCATGCTCAACATGTGGCTCTGCGCGCTGACACGCGCAATCCACGGTACGCCGGAGGCAGGCCGCCTTCCCGCGTCAAGCCATTCTGTCTAGACGGCATGAGCACCTATTGGAGCCGTAGCTGGTTACGCGGCGATGGCGCTCACCATCGCGGTCGGCGTTGCGGGATTCATGGTTGCGGATGTTCAGCTGGCTTTGGCGCGCATAGATGCTGACGACTCGGCGACCTGGCCCCCCGGCGGCAAATGTCGGAGTGGAGAGGGGCCGCCGGGGGTACTTCAGTTCCTAGCGATTGAGATGCCGCTGCACGTCCTTCACCATCGGACCTGCTGCTTGAACCGCCTTGCGCAGCTGTTCTCGAGGCGTCGCTGCTGATGTGGGTATTGTGTCGCAGCGCGCCGAGCGCGCTGCGCGTATCCTTCGCATCGAAGTCGAATCACGCAGTTCTGGCGCTGCGCGCCTACAACCTGAAGGGAGAGCCATGAACAAGAACTTAACCGTCGTCCTCCTCCTCGTGCTCGCGGCCGGCTGCAGTAGCAGACCGCAGGATGGAGCCTACGCGCCGCCGATGGATCCGACGCGCAAGGTGAGCGAGCAGGACTGCAGCAGACCGTTCGATACCGACGGCGGCAACCTGATGTGCCGTGAGGTCACTGAGGCCGAGCGCCGCGCCAGGATCGCGCAAGAAGAGCGGCAGGCCAGGGCCCGGAGGGAAGCCGAGGAGCGCGTCGCGCGCGAGCGCCTCGAGCTTGAGCGCGCCGAGCAGCTTGCCCGGGAAGAGGCCGCCCGGAAGCAGCGGGCTGCCGAGGAGGAGCGGCTCGCCGCCGAGCGCCGCCGGCTGGAGGCCGAGGCCGCGCGCAAGGCCGAGGAAGAGCGTGAGCGTCAGGAGAGGGCGGAGGCAGAAGCCCGTGCCCGCCAGCGCGCCGAGCAGGAAGCGCGTGAGGCAGCCGAGCGTGAGTGTCGGCGTCTCGAGCAGGAACGGCTCGACGGCCGCGCTCTACTCGCGAACTTCGTCGCCAACTACGGCAAGGTCGAGGAATTCAAGGGGATAGCCGGGCAGATCACCGCGTTCCTCGACAAGGCTCGCAAGGTGAAGCCATGCCCGCCAGCTTGAAGTGGAGTTGCGATTGCATTAGCGTGTGCGCTACTTATCAGATGGCGCTATGGGGTTAAGACGGAAGCGTATGAGGCACGAACCGACGAAGACCAGTCGTAGCCGCATCAAGCGCTTGCGCGGCCTCGCGCGACCGCAATACCGGCTCAGGGTCGATGAGGTGCGTGTGTTTTACGATGTTTCGGGCTCGACCGTTGAAGTATTGGCGATCGTCGCCAAGTCGGAGGCTCAGTCATGGCTCGCCCAGTTCGGAAAATGAAGGAAGTACCGCTGTCCGAAGTCAAGGACGACCTGTCTCGCTTTTTGCGCGAAGCTGAGACCCAGGAGGTGGTCATTACGCGCCACGGCAAACCAGCAGGGGTCCTCATCGGCTTTAAGTCGGACGACGACTGGTTCGAATACCGACTCGAAAATGATCCACGGTTCTTGCAAAGGGTCGAGCAGGCGCGTCATAGCCTGCGCGCTGGCCGAGGTACCAGACTAGAAGACGTGAAGTGACGGTGCGCTCTAACTGCGGACGTTAAGCATTATGCAGGCATAGCCGCGAGATTTGACCAGGTGATGACTAAGTTCAAGCGTGGCCGTTTGAAGGGCTGTACTCCGCGGATCGCTTTGTCGAAATAGAGCCGCCACAAACGGTGCGTCGGTCGCTATTGCACACGGCCAAAGCCGCATAACCACGCGATGGACGGCGACACTTATTCAAGTTCGAGGCGGAGGCTTCCGACAAAGCGCCGGCGTGAACCTTGGGCGTCACGATCCTCGACGCGGCCGGTGGCTTTCCCAGTGGGGCGCGAGTTTCGGTGAAACTTTCGATGAAAGTAAAGTTGTCCGGGACAGTGATTCTCAAGCGATAGCAGCCCGGGCGGCCCGCGGGAGCGTTGCGCGCTAAACTGACCTGGACATGAAAGCCGCGCTCCTCGCCTTCGCAGCCACGCTCATCGTGGTGACGGCGCGCGCCGCCGCGGGCATGGGCGCGCTCGAGTGCGCGAGCGCGATCCTGCGCACTCTCCGCGGCGGCCGGCACGCACTGCGTCGAGGTGCACGCCTCCAAGATCGCCGCCTCGCCGCAAGACATCGACCCCTGGTTCAAGAGCTTCGGCGAAACGCGGATCGAAACCGATTGACTTCCGATCCGAAACTGCACGTCGTCTTCGGCGCCGGCCAGCTCGACGCGCGCCATGCTTAGGTATCTCCGCCCCACGGTCTACGCCCAGCTCCATCCCGATCGCCTTGCAGTGCGCGACGTGCGCACGGGGCGCACCTACGCCGCGCGGCCGGTGGGCGCGGTGCTCGCCGGCTCGACCAGGAAAGTGGTGCGCGTCGGCGACGACGCGCTCACCGCCAGCGCCGGCCGCCCGCTCGAGCTCGTCAACCCGTTCAAGCACCCGCGCATGCTGATCGCCGAGCTCACCCTCGGCCAGCAGGTGCTGCGCGGGTTCCTGGGAAAGCTCTATGCCTCGAGCTGGGTGCCGCGCCGGCCGGTGCTCGTCCTGCACCCCCGCGTCGACCCCGAGGGCGGCTTCACCGAGATCGAGATCCGCGCGCTGCACGAGCTCGGGCAAGGCGCGGGCGCCTCGCGGGTGCTGGTGTGGCACGGGCGCGAGCTGCTGCAGCGCGAGCTCCTCAACCTGCAGCTCAGCTCGGGCGGCAAGCTCCTCGGATGAGCGCCCGGCTGCGCACCGCGCTTCTCGCCCTGCTGCTCGCCGCGGCGGGCACGAGCGCGCAGCTGCACGAGCCCGCCAACGGCGTGCTGCTCGTCGCCAAGCCAGAGCTCGAGGACCCGAGCTTCGGCCGCAGCGTGGTGCTGGTCACGCAGGCACGCGACGGCCAGACGCTCGGCGTGATCCTCAACAAGCCGACGCCGGCGCGCCACGAGGGACGGCCGCTGTGGTTCGGCGGCCCGGTGATGATCCGCAGCGTGGTGGCGCTGTTCGCCGCGGAGGCGCCGCCGCCGGCGGCGGCGTTCCACGTGCTGAAGAACGTCTACCTCAGCATGCATCCGCAGAACCTCGCGGCGCTGCTCGAGGCGCGCGAGGCGCGCTTTCGCCTGTACGCGGGCTTCGCGGCCTGGGCGCCGGGCCAGCTCGAGGCCGAATTCGGCCGCGACGCCTGGCACGTGCTGCCCGCGGACGAGGCGCTCGTCTTCCGCGAGGACATGAGCGGGCTGTGGGAGGAGCTCCTGGCGAAGGCCGCGGGGCCGAGAACCTGAGAATTCGCGCTACAATGATTTGGTGAAGACCTTGCAACTCTTCGCCGCCGTGTTCTCGTTGTCGGCCGCCGCCGGGCTCCCGGTGGCGCAAGCGCAGGAAGATGGAGCGATTTTCCTGGTCGCGCACCCGATGTTCCGCGACCTGGACTACCGCCAGACGGTGCTGCTCGCCGCGCCCGCGCCAAACGGCGGGCACGTCGGCGTGATCATCAACCGCCCGACGCGGCGCTCGCTCGGGAGCCTCTTTCCCGAGCACGAGCCCTCGAAGAAGGTCGTCGATCCGGTGTACTACGGCGGCCCGTTCTCGCGCGGCGCGCTGGTGGCGCTGGTGAAGACCGAGGCGACCCCCGGCTCGGGCTCGGTGCAGCTGATGAAGAACCTCTACCTCGCCTTCCGCGCCAACACCATCGACCAGGTCATCGAGGCAACGCCGAACGAGGCGCGCTACTTCGTCGGCTACGTCGGCTGGCGCCCGGGCGAGCTGCGCCGCGAGATCGAGCGCGGCTTGTGGAGCGTGCTCGACGCCGACCCCGACGTGGTCTTCCGCAAGGACACCGAGGGCCTGTGGGAGGAGCTGCTGCAGCAGACGCGACGCATCCGCGCGCAGAGCCCCATGCCGCCCGCCGCAGCGCACCGGCCATCGAACTCACCGACCTGACGCTCCTGGAGCAGGCCGGGCTGCTGCGCCGCGCGCAGTGCTCGAGCCGCGAGCTCGTCGATGCGCACCTCGCGCGCATCGACAAGCTCGACGGCAAGCTGCACGCCTTCGTCGAGGTGTACTCCGCCGAGGCGCGCGCGCTCGCCGACGCCGCCGATGCGGCGCGCAAGGCGCGCCTGCCGCTCGGACCCCTGCACGGCCTGCCGATCGCGCTCAAGGACCTGTGCGACATCGCCGGGCGCATCGGCACCGTGGGTTCGAAGATGTGGGCGGCGCGCGTTGCCGAGGCCACCAGCGCCACCGTGGAGCGGCTGCTGGCGGCGGGCATGATCCCGCTCGGCAAGCTGCACATGGTCGAATTCGCCTTCGGCGCCTGGGGCACCAACCCCCTGATGGGCACGCCCTGGAATCCCTGGGACCTGAAGCGCGCGCGCGTGCCGGGCGGCTCCTCGAGCGGCACCGGGGTGGCGGTCGCCGCCGGCCTTGCGCCCGCCGGCATCGGCAGCGACACCGGCGGTTCGGTGCGCATCCCGGCGGCCTTCAACGGCATCGTGGGACTGAAGACCACCTTCGGCCGCATCAGCCTGGAAGGCACGGCGCTTCTCAGCTGGACCCTAGACACCATCGGCCCGCTCGCGCGCTCGGTGGACGATTGCGCCGCGCTGCTGCGCGTTCTTGCCGACCGCGCGCCGGACCTGCCGGCCGAGCTCGTCCCCGGGCGCCTGGATCACAGGCGCATCGCGCTCCCCGAGCGCGCGCAGCTCCCGCCCTTCACGCATCCGGCGGTGCTCGCGGCGTGGACCGACGCGGCAAAGCGACTGGAGAAGCTCGGCGCGCACATCGTGCCGGTGCGCCTGCCCGAGTGGTACTTCGACCTCGCGCGCCAGGTGGGCATGATCATCGCCTCCGAGGCCTACGACCTGCACCGCGACCACATCGAGGACCGCGGCCAGGCGATCAACGACGCGGTGCGCGAGCGCGTGCTCGCCGCCGCGAAGCTCGCGCCGGGCGAATACGCCGGCATGCTGCGCGAAATGAGCGAGCGGCGGCGCGCGTTCCAGGCGTGGCTGCGGGACTTCGATGCGCTATTGCTGCCGACGGTCGCCGTGCCCGCGCTGCCGCTCGACGAGATCGACGAGCAGGCGCCGATCCCGTCCTACCTGACGCGCTCGGTGAATTACCTCGGGCTATGCTCGCTCGCCATGCCGGCCGGCCTGCACGAAGGCTTGCCGCTCAGCGTGCAGATCATCGGCAGCCCGTTCGCGGAGCGCACGATCCTCGAGATCGGCAAGGCCTACCAGGAGGACACGGGCCACCACAGGCTGCGGCCTGCGCTCGGCTAAGCCGCCGCGCGCGCCTGCGACTTCTCGAACGTCATGCGCCCGCCCCGGAAGTCCACGCGGATCGCGTCCTTGGGCGCGAAGCGCCCTTCGAGGATGCTCTTCGCGAGCGGGTTCTCCACCTCCGACTGGATGGCGCGCTTCAGCGGCCGCGCGCCGTACACCGGGTCGAAGCCCACCTTGGCGAGCTCGGCGAGCGCCGTTTCCGACACCTCGAAGCCGTACTCCAGTTTCGCGAGGCGCGCCTTCAGCACCTCGAGCTGGATGCGCGCAATCGACTTGATGTGCTCCTCGGCGAGGGCGTGGAACACCACCACCTCGTCGATGCGGTTGACGAACTCGGGCCGGAACTGGTTCTTCACCTCGACCATCACCGCCACCTTGACCACGCCGTAGTCGCTGCCGGCCATCTGCTGGATCATCTGCGAGCCGAGGTTGGAGGTCATGACCAGCACCGTGTTCTTGAAGTCCACGGTCCTGCCCTGGCCGTCGGTGAGCCGGCCCTCGTCCAGCACCTGCAACAGCGCGTTGAAGACGTCGGGGTGCGCCTTCTCGATCTCGTCGAACAGGATCAGGGCTTTCTCCTCACCTGCTCGGTGAGCTGGCCGCCCTCGTCGTAGCCCACGTACCCGGGCGGCGCGCCGATGAGGCGCGACACCGAGTGCTTCTCCATGTACTCGGACATATCGATGCGGATGAGGTGCTCTTCCGAGTCGAAGAGGAAATTCGCGAGCGCCTTGCACAGCTCGGTCTTGCCGACGCCCGTGGGGCCGAGGAAGAGAAACGAGCCGTAGGGCCGGTTGGGGTCCGATAGCCCCGAGCGCGAGCGCCGGATCGCGTCCGCGACGAGCCGCACGGCCTCGTCCTGGCCGACCACGCGCTCGTGCAGCTTGGCTTCCATTTTGATGAGCTTCTCGCGCTCGCCCTGCATCATCTTCGAGACGGGAATGCCGGTCGCGCGCGACACCACCTCGGCGATCTCCTCCGCGCCGACCTGCGTGCGCACGAGACGCGTCTTCGTCCCCTTGGCGTCGGCCTTCTCCGCGCTCTTCAGCTTCGCTTCCAGCTGCGGCAGCTTGCCGTACTGCAGCTCGGCGAGCTTGTCGTACTGGCCCTTTCGCTGCAGCTCGGCCATTTGCTGGCGCACGCGCTCGATCTCTTCCTTGATGTGCTGCACGCCCTGCACCTGCGCCTTCTCCGCCTTCCAGATCTCCTCCAGGTCGGAGTAGTCCTTCTCCAGGCGCCCGATCTCGTCCTCGATCAGGCCGAGGCGCTTCTTCGAGGCCTCGTCCTTCTCTTTTTTGACCGCCGCGCGCTCGATCCTGAGCTGGATCAGGCGCCGCTCGAGCCGGTCCATCGACTCGGGCTTGGAGTCGATCTCCATCTTGATGCGCGAGGCGGCCTCGTCGATCAGGTCGATCGCCTTGTCCGGGAGGAACCGGTCGGTGACGTAGCGGTGCGAGAGCTCGGCCGCGGCGACGATCGCCGGGTCGGTGATCTCCACGCCGTGGTGCACCTCGTACTTCTCCTGCAGGCCGCGCAGGATGGCGATCGTCGCCTCGACCGAGGGCTCGCCCACCAGCACCTTCTGGAAGCGCCGCTCGAGCGCGGCGTCCTTTTCCACATACTTGCGGTATTCGTTCAGCGTCGTCGCGCCGATGCAATGCAGCTCGCCGCGCGCCAGCGCGGGCTTGAGCATGTTGCCGGCGTCGATCGCGCCCTCGGCCTTGCCCGCGCCGACCATGGTATGCAGCTCGTCGATGAAGACGATGGTGTTGCCTTCGTCCTTGGCGAGATCCTTGAGCACGGACTTGAGGCGCTCCTCGAACTCGCCGCGGTACTTCGCGCCCGCGAGCAGTGAGGCCATGTCGAGCACCAGCACGCGCTTGCCTTTCAGGCTCTCGGGCACTTCGCCGTTGACGATCCTCTGCGCGAGGCCTTCGACGATCGCGGTCTTGCCCACGCCGGGCTCGCCGATCAGCACCGGGTTGTTCTTGGTGCGCCGCTGCAGGATCTGGATGCAGCGCCGGATTTCGTCGTCGCGCCCGATGACCGGGTCGAGCTTGCCCTGGCGCGCGCGGTCGGTGAGATCGAGGGTGTATTTTTCGAGCGCCTTCCTCTGCGACTCGTCGGCCTGGCCGGAGACGCTCGCCCCGCCGCGCACTTCCTCGATCGCCTTTTCCAGCGCCGCTTTCGTGACGCCGGCCTGCTTCATCATCCTGCCGATCTCGCCCTTGTCGGCGGCCGCGGCAAGGAGGAACAGCTCGGAGGCGATGTATCGGTCGCCGCGCTTCTGCGCTTCCTTGTCCGTGACGTTGAGGAGCGCCGCCAGCTCGCGCGAGATGTTCACCTCGCCCGCCGTGCCTTCGACCCTGGCGATGCGGCCGAGGGACTCGGCCAGCGCCTTCTTCAGCGCCCCCGGGTTGCCCCCGGCCTTGGCGAGGAGCGAGGCGGCGCCGCCGTCCTCCTGCTCGAGGAGCGCGGTGAGCAGATGCTGGGGCTCGATGTACGGGTGGTCGCGCCCCACGGCGAGACTTTGGGCCTCGGCCAGGGCTTCCTGCAGCTTGGTGGTGAATTTGTCGATGCGCATGCAGGGGATTTGGGGGCTTTCGGCATGGATTCAAGCGCCGAGCGACGCCCTCATGCCCGGCCGGAGACGCGGACGAGAAGGCCGAGGGCAACCAGGGCGAACCCGGCGCCCGTGAGGAACGTGGCGGCCGATCCGAGCACGTCCCAGAGCAGGCCCGCCAGCGCGCTCGCCACGAGCATCGCGAGGCCGCTGACGAGACCGAAAATGCCGAACGCCGTGCCACGCAGAGGCGCCGGCGCCGATGCGGCGACCATCGCCGCCAGCACGCCCTGGGTCAGCGCCATGTGCAGGCCCCAGGCCGCGACGCCAAGCGCGACCCCCGCGAGGCCCGGCGCGAAGGCGAGGACGAGGTCGGCGCAGATCAGCACGGCCAGCCCGGCGCCAAGCAGCGCGCGTCCGCCCAGGCGGTCGGCAAACTTCCCCGCGGGGTACGCGCAGGCCGCGAACACGACATTCATCAGCACGAATACCAGCGGCGCGAGCGCGTCGGGCAGCCCCTGCTCCTGGGCGCGCAGCACGAGAAAGGCCTCGCTGAAGCGCGCCAGCGTGAATACGCCGCCCGCGATCACCACCAGCCAATAGGCGCGCGGCAGGTTGCGCAGCGCGCGCCAATTGATGGGCGCCGCACGCGCCGGCGCCGCGCCGGGTGCCGAGACCTCCTCGACGCCGAACACCAGCAGCAGCACGGCGATCGCCGCGGGAATCGCCGCGAACCAGAACACGCTGCGGAAATCGCCGGCGAACAGCAGCATCAGTCCGATGGCGAGCAGCGGTCCGAGAAATGCACCCACCGTATCCAGCGACTGGCGCAAGCCGAACGCCGCGCCGCGTATTTCCGGCGGCGCCAGATCCGCCACCATCGCGTCGCGCGGCGCGCCGCGAATGCCCTTGCCGATCCGGTCCGTGAATCTGGCGGCCAGAACCCCATTGACGCTGGTGGCGAGGGCGAACAGCGGCTTGGACAGCGCGCCGAGCCCGTAGCCGATCACCGCCAGCGCCTTGCGCTTGCCGACGTAGTCGCTGATGGCGCCGGAGAACACCTTGACGACCAGGGCGGTCGACTCGGCGATGCCCTCGACCAGGCCGACCGCGAACGCAGATGCGCCGAGGCCCGAGACCATGAACACCGGCAGCAGGCTGTGGATCATCTCCGAGGAAACGTCCATGAACAGGCTGACGAAGCCGAGCAGCCAGATGGCGCGCGGCATGCGGGCCCGCCCCACCACGCTATCGCACCACCAGCACTGCCCTGCGCGCGTACTGGACGACCTGCTTCGACACCGACCCGAGCAGCAGGCGGGCGAACTTCGAGCGGCCGCGGTCGCCGACGACGATCAGATCGACCTCGTGCAAGTCCGCCTGATGCATGATCTGCTCGGCGGGATGACCCACCGACACCTCGTAGTGCGCCTTCACGCCTTCTTTCGAGGTCTCGGCGCGCAGCTCCGCGAGCAGCGCGCGGTGGTGGTGGCGCGAGTTCTCGATCACGGCCTCGGTCTCGACGTCGTCGCCGATCTCCGGCGGGCGCGCCACCGAGAGCACGTAGAGCTCGGCCGCGTCGCGCCGGGCGAGCTCGAGCGCGGCGTCGAAGGCCTTCCTGCCGGCGGCCGAGCCGTCGTAGCCGACCAGGATCCTGCGGTAGGGCATCAGCCCTCCTTGCGCGCCACGGGGGCGGGCGCCGCCGGCTCGAGCTCGTCCGCCGCCGGCAGCAGGTGGCGCGGCAGGAACCAGGCGTTGGCGATCAGGGTCGGCACCACGGCGCTCGCGACCACAGCCGCCACCAGAGCCGAATACTGCGCCCGGTCGACCACGCCGTGCGACAGGCCGAAGAGCGACGAGATGGTGCCGAAGGTCAGCCCCGTCGACATCATCAGCGTCGTATACATGCCGACCTGGTGCGAGGAGCCGAAGGACCGCGTAACGGGATAGACGCCCGCACTTTTCGACGCGAGCTTGAGCGCGAGCATCGCCAGGAACGCCGCCGGCGCCGCCACCAGCGCCGGCAAAGAAACGAAAGAGCCCGCGCGCAGGAAGTAGAACGGCGTCAGCAGGCCGAAGGTCAGCGTGCGCAGGCGCCGGATGAAGGCATGATCCCTGCCCACCGTTCCCGCGAGCATCATGCCGATCACATAGGCGGGCAGGACCGCTTCGCTGTCGGCCCAGCCGGCGAGCGCACCCAGGCCGAGCAGCATGAGCAGCAGGAACTTCGTTTCGATCTCCGCCGGCCGGCCGCCGTAGCGCCGGAAGAAGCGCGGCGCGAGCCACGGCAGGGCGAGCGCCGCGAGCGCCAGAGCGCCGACGAAGGCGACCGTCTTCAAGGTGAACGGCGCGAAGATCAGGCCGAGGCCCACGACCGTGCCGAGGTCGGTGATGAAGCAGGCCGCGAGCACCATTTTGCCGTAGTCGGTGCGGTTGAAGCCGAACTCCAGCATCACCGCGTACACCACGGCGACCGAGGTGGTGGACATGGCGATGCCGGCGAGCAGGCTCGCCTGCGTGCTCCAGCCGAGCAGCCAGTAGGCGCCTGCGGCGCAGCCGATGAACGGCGCGAAGAAACTGATCAAGCCGATCGCGCTCGCTTCCTTCCACTGGCGGCGGAAGGCGTCCGGGTCGAGCTCCGCGCCGGCGAGGAAAGTGAGCACGATCGCGCCCGCGCCGGCCAAGAAGCGGATCCAGGTCTCGTCCACACCGAGCAGCGCCGTTCCCAGGAATGCGCCCGCAATGACGCCGACGACGATCTCCGAGAGCGCGTTCGCGACGCGCAGCCGGAGGGCGAGCAGCGCGGCCCCGAGCGCCAGGCCGATCCACAGCGCCGCGAGGGCGTAGATGTCCGTCATGCCAGCACCTCCAACGTTCTTGTTCCGCCTGGATGCGTCGGAGGAGAAGCAATGCCTACGGGCCCGCCCTGCTCCGGCACCTCACGTAGGCATCATCAGCCTTGCGGCGGTTGAGGAGGAATGCCATCTCCCTTGCAGCGGCAGTCTAGCCGAGCTTGCGCGTCCCCGGCAACCCGCTCCAGCGCCCGGCCGCTTCGTCGTCGGAAGCTCTCGCTTCAACCCAGCCCGCCGCCTCCTTCTTCCAGAACGGCGCCCGCGTCTTGAGGTAATCCATGATGAACTCGCACGCGGCGAAGGCGTCGCCGCGGTGCGCGCTCGCCACCGCGACGAGCACGATCTGGTCGGTGGGCTTGAGCTCGCCGTAGCGGTGGATCACGGTGCAGTCCATCACCTGCCAGCGCGAGCGCGCCTCCTCCGTGATCTTCACGAGCGCCTTCTCGGTCATGCCGGGATAGTGCTCGAGCGTCATCGCGACCCCGCGCACCACGCCGACGAAGCTCGCCACGGCGCCGACCTTCGGGTCGAGCTGCAGCGCGCGCATCTCGGCGCCGGCGTCGAAATCGTCGCGCTGCACCGAGACCTTCATCCGCCGGTCACCGGGGGAAAGAACGCCACCTCGTCGCCCGTCTTGAGAGCGGCGGTGGGCGCCGCCATGTCCTGGTTCAGCGCCGCGCGCACGAGCTTGCCGTCGGCGAGCGCCAGCTCCCAGGCGCCGCCGCGACCGCGCAGGTGCGACCTGAGCGCCGCCACCGTGCCGACGCCCGCGGGCAGCTCGAGCTCCTCGCCCGGGGTGCCGAGCTGCTCGCGCAGCGATGCGAAATACAGCAGCTTCACCTTCATCCGTAGAGCTCCGAGTAGGGCAGGAAGCGCACCGTGTCGCCCCGCCGGATCGCATGGTTGGGCGGGTTGTCGACCAGGCCGTCGGCCCAGGCCGTGGAGGTCAGCACCGCCGAGTCCTGCGTCGGGTAGATCTCGAGGCCGCCCTGTGCGTTCCATTTTACGCGCAGGAACTCGCGCCGCGCGTCGGGCTCGGCCCAGTCGAAGTCGGCGCGCGCGGCGATGGCGCGCGGCGCCACCGCGGCGATGCCCTGGGTCTTGAGCAGGAACGGGCGGACGAAGATGAGGAAGGTGACGAAGCTGGAGACCGGGTTGCCCGGCAGGCCGATGAACGCCGCCTCCCCGACCCGCCCGAAGGCGAGCGGCCGCCCGGGCTTCATGGCGATCTTCCACATGAGAAGCGAGCCCTCGGCCTGCACCGCGGGCTTGACGAAGTCGGCGTCGCCTACGGACACGCCTCCCGAGGTAACGATGATGTCGCATTCGCCCGCCGCCTTCTTCAGCACCGCGCGCGTCGCCGCCAGCGAATCGGGCACGATGCCGTAGTCGCGCACCTCGCAGCCGAACGTGGCGGCGAGGCCGGTCAGCGTGAAGCGGTTGGAGTTGTAGATGCGCCCGGGCGGCAGCGGGTCGCCCGGCATCACCAGCTCGTCGCCCGTGAAGAACAGCCCCATGCGCACGCGCCGGAAGACGGGCAGCGCCTTGATGCCGACCGAGGCCGCGAGCCCCGTGTCCTGCGGCCGCAGGCGGATCCCCGCGGCGAGCACCTGCGCGCCCTGCGCGATGTCGCTCGCGCGGCGGCGGATCCAGGCGTCCTGCTCCGGCACCTTCTTTACGACGACGTGCTCGCCGTCGGCGGCGCAGAATTCCTGCATGACGATCGCATCGGCCCCCGGCGGGATCGGCGCGCCGGTAAAGATGCGCGCCGCCGTGCCGGGCGCGAGCGCCGCGCCGACGGCGCCGGCCTGGATGCGCTGCGCGACCTTCAGCTTCGTGTCCGGCGCCTTCACCTCCGCGGTGCGCACCGCGTAGCCGTCCATGGCGCTGTTGTCCATCGGCGGCACGTCCATGGTGGAGACCTGCGCGCGCGCCAGCACGCGGCCGGTCGCCTCGAGCGTAGGCACTTCCTCCACGTCGGCGACCGGCCGCGCGCCCGCGAGCAGCACGTCCAGCGCTTCGTCCACCGAGAGCAGTCCCTTGTTCATGCGAGCTTCAGGTGCTTGACGATGAAGCCGGCGATGCCGGCATCGTCGTTGAGATCGAGCAATGGCAGCCTGGTTTCGATCCTCTCATCGCTCGCAACCGCGACGACATGGGGATCCTGCGGATGAAGCATCCCCTCGCCCGTCGTCGCGCGCCACACCTCGAGCTTCGGGATGGGCGCGTGCTTGAAGCCCTCCACGATCAACAGGTCACAGGGCGAAAGGTGCTTCACCTGATCGTCGAACGTCGGCTCCTGCGTGCCGCGCAGCTCGTGCATCAGCACCCAGCGCCGCGACGAAGTGACCAGGACTTCCGCGGCGCCGGCGTGGCGGTGGCGCCAGGAGTCCTTGCCCGGCTGGTCCACGTCGAAGGTGTGGTGCGCGTGCTTGATGAGCGACACGCGCAGGCCCCGCTTCACGAAGCGGGGAATGAGCTTCTCGATCAGCGTGGTCTTGCCGCTGCCCGACCAGCCGGCGACGCCGAACACCTTCATACGAGCACCATCTTGGCTCCTGCCACTCCCAGAACGACGGCGAGAACGCGGCGCACCACGGGATTGGTGAAACGCCGGCTGCCATACTCCGCGCCCAGCCAGCCGCCGGCGAGCACCGCCGCGGCGAGGATCCAGGTCGACGACGGCAGGCTCGCCGTGCCGGCGACGAAGCCCGCCGCCAGGCCCGCGATCGAATTTACCAGAATGAACGGCGCGGCCACCGCCGAGGTCTGCTTGGTCCCCGCCCAGCCGAGCATCAGCAGCAGCGGGCTGAGGAAGATGCCGCCGCCCACGCCAGTCAGCCCGGACAGCAATCCCATTGCAGCGCCGATCGCCATGGCGAGCGGCACCGCGGGCGGGCGCACCGCGCGCATCTCCGCGCCGGCACGGAAGCTGCGCCACAGCTGCCAGCCCGCGTAGACGAGCACCAGCCCCACCACGATCCTGTAGATCTGTCCCGGGAGCGTGATCGCGCCGCCGAGATAAGCGAACGGGATCGACACCGCGGCGAACGGCCAGAACAGGCGCCAGCGGAAATGCCCCGCGCGCCAGAATTTCCACGTCGCGAGCGAGGACGCGAGGATGTTGAGCGTGAGTGCGATGGGGCGCATCTCCGCCGGCGCGACGCCGGCGAGCGCCATGGCCGCGAGATAGGCCGAGGCCCCGCCGTGCCCGACCGAGGCGTAGACGAAGGCCGCCAGCAGCATGCCGGCGGCGAGCAGCAGGAGGATCGCGTCATCCAAGGCCCCCGCAATATAGCGCGAGCCGATTCATCGCCTGGCGTTCGGGAAAAAGAGCTGCTCGCCCCCGATCTTATAGGCTGCGATGGCCGCCTGCCCCTGCGGCGACACGAGCCAGTCGATGAACGCCTGTCCCAGGTCCCGCTTCACGTGCGGATGCTTCGCGGGATTGACCAGCATCACGCCGTACTGGTTGAACAGGCGCTGGTCGCCCTGCACTGCGATCGCGAGCTCGCCCCGGTTCTTGAACGAAAGCCAGGTGCCACGGTCCGCGAGCGCATAGGCGTTCATGCCCGAGGCGGTATTGAGCGTCGCCCCCATGCCCGATCCGGTCTCCCGGTACCAGTCGCCCTTCGGCTCGATGCCCGCCATCTTCCACAGCCCCAGCTCCGCGGCATGGGTGCCGCTCTTGTCGCCGCGCGAGGCGAAGGGCGCCTGCGCGTCGCGGATCTTGCTGAACGCCGCCACGACGTCCTTCGAGTCGGCGACTTTCGCGGGATCGGCCTTCGGCCCGACGATGACGAAGTCGTTGTACATGACGTCATGCCGATTCACGAACCAGCCCTCCTCGACCATCTTCAGCTCGGCATCCCTGTTGTGCACGAAGACGACGTCGCAGTCGCCGCGCCTGCCCATGTCGAGCGCCTGGCCGGTGCCTTGGGCCACCACGCGCACGTCCACGCCCGTCTGCTGCTTGAAGAGCGGCAGGATGTGCCGGAACAGGCCGGAGTTCTCGGTGGAGGTCGTGGACGACACGACGATGAACCTGTCCTGCGCCCAGGCGTTCGTCGCGGCTGCCAGTGCAGCGGCCAGCAGGAGTCTCCTCAGATCCATGGCAGCTCCCCCTTGATGAAGGCCGCCGCTTCCGCGGAGGCCGGTTGCCTGAAGAAAGCCTCCACCGACGCGCGCTCGGCGACGCGCCCCTGGTGCAGGAAGATGATCTCGTCGCCGAGGCGCCGCGCCTGGCCGAGGCTGTGCGTGGACATGACGATCTTGGTGCCCGAAACGTCGAAGGCCTTGATCACGGCCTCGATCTCGCGCGTTGCCCCGGGGTCGAGACTAGCGGTAGGCTCGTCCAGAAAGAGCACTTCGGGGTGCAGGGCCCAGGCGCGCGCGAGGGCGAGCCGCTGCTGCTCGCCGCCGGAGAGCACGCGCGCCGGGCGCCCGGCCGCGTGCGCGAGGCCGACCTCCTCCAGCGCCTCGCGCGCGAGGCGCAGCTGCTGCGCCGCAGGCACGCCCGCCGCATCGAGCGCGTAGAGCACGTTGGCGAGCGCCGAGCGGCGCAGCATCACCGGCCGCTGGAACACCATCGCCTGCCGCCGCCGCGGCCCTTCGGTCTGCCAGGCAACGCGGCCGGAACTCGGCGCGAGCAGCCCGTGCATGAGCCGCATGAGCACGCTCTTGCCGGCGCCGTTCGCGCCCAGCACGATGGTGCTCGCGCCCGCCTCGAGCGTCAGGCTCGTGCGCTCGATGAGCGTGCGCCCGCCCGCAGCGTAGGACACGCCCTCAAGGCGCAGCGGCAGGATGCCGTTCACCCGTACCTGCGCTCTGCGGCCTGCTTGACGAGATGCGCTCCCGCGTTCAGCGCCAGCACGATGCAGATCAGCACCGCCCCCAGCCCGAGCGCGAGCGGCAGGTCGCCTTTGGAAGTCTCGAGCGCGATGGTGGTGGTCATGACGCGCGTGACGCCGTCGATGTTGCCGCCGACGATCATCACCGCCCCCACCTCGGCGCTCGCGCGCCCGAGGCCCGCGAGCACGGCAGTGAGGAGCGAACAGCGGATGTCCCACAGCACGGTGAGCGCACCGCGCAGGCCGTCCACGCCGAGCGAGCGCAGCTGCTCCTCGTACTCGCGCCAGGCGTCCTCCACCGCCTGGCGCGCGAGCGCGGCGATGATCGGCAATACCAGTACCGTTTGCGCGATGACCATGGCCTGCGGGGTGAACAGCAGCCCCAGTTCCCCGAGCGGCCCCGCGCGCGACAGCAGCAGGTAGATGGCGAGGCCCACCACTACAGGCGGCAGTCCCATGAGCGCGTTGAGCGTCACGATCACCGCCTGGCGCCCGGGGAAGCGCCCCACCGCGATCGCCGCGCCGAGCGGCAATCCGATCAGCGTCGCCAGGGCCACCGCCGACAGGCTGACGCCGAGGCTCAGCCCGACGATCTGCCACAGGCGCGGGTCGGCGAAGATCGCGTCCGGCACGTATTATGCAACCCTGTGCATAACAGGATTCATCGGACGACTTTACACGGCCAACCTGCTGGACTTAAATAGGCACTTCTGTGCATACCAGCTTCGCCGTCGAGTTCGACCACGCCTGGCTCTGCGGCCGGGACTTTCCGCGCGAGCGCGGCCGCGTGCTGCTGCGCTTGCTGGCGGAGCTGGCGCGCGCCGGGTCGCTGCGCGAGGCGGCGCGCAAGGCGGGCCTGTCCTACCGCTCCGCCTGGGGCGCGCTGGTCGAAGGCGCGCGGCTGTTCGGCGCGCCCCTGGTCGACATGCAGCGCGGGCGGCGCGCCAGCCTGAGCGCGCTGGGCCGCAAGGTGCTGGCGGCGGACGAGCGCGTGCGCGAGGGGCTGGGCGAGCATTTCGAGCGCCTGCGCGCCGAGATCCCGGCACTGCTGGCCGACGCCGTGCCCGGCGCGCGCCCGCGCCTGAAGATGCACGCCAGCCACGACCTCGCGCTCGCCGGGCTGAGCGAGGCCTGCGCCGCGAGCCTCGAGCTCGAGGTGGTGTTCGGCGGCGCCGACGAAGGCCTCGCGGCGCTCTCCCGCGGAGAGTGCGACCTCGCGGGCTTCCACGTCGCCAATGCGCTGCCGCGCGCGGCCGCCGCGGCCGCCGCCCTGGGCCGCTGGCTCGATCCGCGCAAGCACACGCTGATCCACTTCGTCGCGCGAGAGCAGGGCCTCATCGCACGGCCAGGCGCGCGCATCCGTGGCGTGCACGACCTCGCGCGCCCCGGCGTGCGCTTCATCCATCGCCAGTCCGGCGCGGGCGGCGAGCGCTCCGTCGCCGAGGCGGTCGCCGCCGGGCGCGCCGACGCCGGCTTCGGCCTGCGCGCCGACGCGACGCGCTTCAAGCTCGCTTTCGCGCCGCTCGCCATCGAGCGCTACTTCTTCGCCTGCGCCCGGGCGGCGCTGCGCGGCGCGGCGCTGAAGGCGCTGCTCGACGGGCTGAAGAGTCCCGCGTTCGCCAGGCGGGTCGCCAAGCTCCCCGGCTACGACGCCTCGCACGCCGGCCGCCGCGAGGCGCTGGATGCCGCGCTCACCTGGGTGGCGCAGTCTTGACAAGCGCCGCGGCGCGCGTGCATAGTCGGCGCCGCGGGGACCTGCAGACTCCCCGCCAAAGACGCCCTCGCGTCCAAGCTCTGCTTTCTCTCAAGGAGAGAGCCATGGACGCGAGCCTCACCCCCGCCGCACTGCGGCAAGCCCTTCTCTCGAACCAGCCGCCGCTCGTCATCGACGTGCGCAAAGCGCCGGCGTTTCTGGCCGCCCCGGACATGATCCGCGGGGCGCTGCGCCGCGACCCCGCGGCGGTGGAATCCTGGCGCCGGAGTCTGCCCGCCGCCGCCCAGGTCGTCGTCTACTGCGTGCATGGGCACGAGGTCAGCCAGGGGGTGGCGACGGCCCTGGGCGCGCGCTTCCTCGAGGGCGGCATCGAGCACTGGCACGGCGAGCGCATGGCAAAGCCCGCGGGCGCCCCGACCCGCTGGGTCACGCGGGAGCGGCCCAAGGTGGACCGCATCGCCTGCCCATGGCTGATCCGGCGTTTCATCGACCCGGAGGCCGAATTCCTCTATGTGCCGGCCGCGGACGTGCTACGCGTCGCCAGGGAGCGCGCAGCGGTGCCTTACGACGTTCCGGACGTCGAGTTCTCGCATGTCGGCGGGCGCTGCAGCTTCGACGCCTTCCTGTACCGCTATCGCCTGACCGATCCGGCGCTGCAGGAGCTCGCGCTCATCGTTCGCGGGGCGGATACCAATCGGCCGGATCTCGCGCCGCAGTCCCCCGGCCTGGTGTCGATCTCGCTCGGGTTGTCGGCCCTGTTCGCCGACGACCACGAGATGCTCGAGCACGGCATGACCGTCTACGACGCGTTGCACGCCTGGTGCCGCAGCGACAAGAACGAGGTGCACACTTGGAATCCCGCCCTGACCCGGTAAGCCTGCGCGAGGCCTTCGGCTTCTGGCTCAAGCTCGGCTTTATCAGCTTCGGCGGGCCCGCCGGGCAGATCGCCATCATGCACGCGGAGCTGGTCGAGCGCCGGCGCTGGATCTCGGAGAAGCGGTTCCTCCACGCCCTCAACTACTGCATGCTGCTGCCCGGCCCCGAGGCGACGCAGCTCGCCACCTACATCGGCTGGATGATGCACCGGACCTGGGGCGGAATCGTCGCCGGGGGGCTGTTCGTGCTGCCCTCGGTGTTCATCCTGATCGGGCTCTCGTGGCTCTACCTTGCCTACGGCGAGGTGCCGGCGATCGCCGGACTGCTCTACGGCATCAAGCCCGCGGTGGTGGCGATCGTGCTGGCCGCGGCGTGGCGCATCGGATCGCGCGCGCTCAAGCACCCGGCGCTCTGGCTGATCAGCATCGCCGCGTTCTGCGCCATCGGCGTCTTCTCGGTGCCGTTTCCCTACGTCGTGATCGCCGCGGCGCTCGCGGGCGCGCTCGGCGGGCGCTTCGCCCCGCGGGTGTTCCAGGCGGGCGGCGCTCACGGCGCCGCCGCGCACCACTACGGCCCGGCGATCATCGACGACGACACGCCGACGCCCGAGCACGCGCGCTACCGGCCGCGGCGCCTGCTCGCCGTGACCGGCGCCGGCATCGGACTGTGGGCCGCGGCGCTCGGCCTGCTGGTCCTCGCCTGCGGCTGGCACGGCACGCTCGCGCAGATGGGCTGGTTCTTCACCAAGGCGGCGCTGCTCACCTTCGGCGGCGCCTACGCGGTGCTGCCCTACGTCTACCAGGCCGCGGTGGAAAACCACCAGTGGCTCTCCGCGACGCAGATGATCGACGGCCTTGCCCTCGGGGAGACCACGCCCGGCCCGCTCATCATGGTGGTGGCCTTCGTCGGCTTCGTCGGCGGCTGGTCGCAGGCGCTGTACGGCGCGGACAGCCTCTTCCTCGCCGGGGCGGCGGCCGCCGTCGTCGCCACGTACTTCACCTTCCTGCCGTCGTTCCTCTTCATCTTCGCCGGCGCGCCGCTGGTCGAGGCGACGCACGGCGACCTCAAGTTCACCGCGCCTCTCACCGGCATCACCGCCGCCGTGGTCGGCGTGGTGGTGAGCCTGGCCGTGTTCTTCGCGCAGCACGTGTTCATGGCAGCCGATGCGATCGACTGGGCATCGGTCGCGCTCGCCGCCGCGTCGCTCGTCGCCCTGATGCGGTTCCGGGTGGGCCTGATCCCCGTGATCCTCGGCAGCGGCGCCGCCGGACTGTGCTATAGATTGCTGGTCAACTGAGGAGGAGCGCCATGGCCGGCTACGTCGTCGCCGAAGTCGAAGTCACCGATTCCGCGACCTACGAGGAGTATCGCAAGCTCGTTCCCGCCACCGTCGCCAGATACGGCGGCAAGTACCTGGTGCGCGGCGGCGCCGTGGAGCGGAAGGAAGGCGGCTGGGAGCCCAAGCGCCTCGTGGTGCTGGAATTCCCCTCCCTGGACCAGGCGCGCCGGTGGTATGCATCGCCGGAGTACGCGCCCGCGCTCGCGCTGCGGCTGAAAGCCGCGCGCTCGAAAGTGCTGCTGGTCGAAGGCGCCGCGTAAGCGGCGCCGCCCTACTTCTTCGCCGCGTCCTTCGCGCCCATGCCCATGGCGGCGGGTTTCTTCGCCTCCATGCTCATGCCCTTGTTCTTCCTGTAGTTGGCGACGGCGCGATCCATCGCCATATCCATGGCGCTCGGGCCTTTCGGCGCCGCAGGCGCCGGCTTCGCCGTCTGCGCATGCGAAGCCGCGAATACACCGATCAGCGCCCCTCCGGCGAGCGCCAGCAGAATCTTCTTCATTGCTTCTCCCTCATGTGAGGTGCGCCGGCCGGAACCGCCCCGCCGGGCGCGGACTTCGCACCGCCCTTGACCTCGTTGTACCAGTACTCGTGGTGCTCCTTGGCCCACAACTCGTCCACGGTGCCGTC
>Ga0214472_10002078_pt1 | contig 21764 bp, 15 predicted proteins | sample RVTome_6_FD_207662 | JGI IMG/M metagenome (GOLD analysis project Ga0214472, IMG submission 207662) | Soil microbial communities from uranium-contaminated site in the Upper Colorado River Basin, Wyoming, United States - RVT140D175 | ecosystem: Environmental > Terrestrial > Soil > Contaminated >...
CCGATAGAGAGACGAATCAATCCTTCGTCAATATCACACTCTTTGAGCTGCTGCGGGGATAATTGTGAATGGGTTGTCGATGCCGGGTGGATGGCAAGCGACTTGGCGTCTCCCACGTTTGCCAGATGGGAGATCAGTTTTAGGCTGTCAATGAATTTTGTGCCGGCCTGAAGACCGCCTTTGATGCTGAAACCAACCATTCCGCCAAAGCCGTTCTTTAAGTACTTCACCGCCACATCATGGCCGGGAGAGCCGGGCAATCCGGGGTAGTGGACCCAGTCGACTCCCTTATGTTTGCTCAGGTGATTGGCAATCCGCAGACCATTTTCACAGTGACGCTCCATCCTCAGGCTGAGAGTTTCGATACCTTGCAGAAATGACCAGCAGTTGTCCGGGCTGATGCTGGCGCCAAGATTTCGAAGAGGCACCAGTCGCATCCGAAGAGCAAAAGCAACGGGGTTGAGGTCCCCCAGATCATGGGCATAGCGCAGGCCGTGGTAGGATGCATCGGGCTCGTTAAAAAGCTTAAATTTTGGATCCTTCCAGTTAAAATTAGCCGCATCGATAACAATACCACCGATGCTTGTGCCATGTCCGCCGATCCATTTGGTCAAGGAGTGAATGACAATATTGGCACCATGATCGATGGGTTTAAATATGCAGGGCGGCGTAAAGGTCGAATCGACAACCAGCGGCAGGTTATGGTCCCGGGCGATTTTTGCCAGGGCTTCGAGGTCGGTCATGTTCAGCGATGGATTACCGAGGGTTTCACAATAAATTGCCCTGGTCTTCTCGTTGATGGCTGCTTTAAAATTATCCGGCTTTGAGGGATCGACCATTCGCACCGTGATGCCCAGTTGCGGCAGAATTGAGTTAAATTGAACATAGGTTCCGCCGTACAGATTGTTGGTCGAAACCACCTCGTCTCCCTGACTGCAGATATTTATTATGGTATAGAAAATTGCCGATGTTCCCGATGCCAGCGCCAATGCTGCTGCGCCGCCTTCCAACTGAGCCATGCGTTGTTCCAGAACGTTCTGGGTCGGATTACCGATACGGGTGTAAATATTGCCTAATTCTTTTAAGGCAAAAAGATTAGCGGCATGTTCGGTGTTTTTAAACATATAGGCGGCAGTGCGGTAAATGGGAACACCCCTGGACAGGGTATCCTGATCCACGCTATGTCCTGCATGCAAGGCGAGAGTTTCAAATTTCATAAAGACTTCTCCTTTTTCGGTCGAATATGTAGGGTGCTATTTTTTTTCGGCCAGATCCGCTTTAATTTGATCGACAAATTCACGAATGGGTTGCCCGTTTACTGTTTTGGCCTGGGGATTAAGACTGAGAAGCTCTTCCCAGGCGGCAATGGCTCCCTGGGGGTCATTGAGGTCATACATGAGAACAATGCCCTTATTGAATCTGGATGGTTGATGATTAGGTTCTTTCTGTATAGCCATATTAAATAATTCTATGGCTTTTTCCGGTTGCTTTATCCTGCGGTACATCACTCCAAGGTCGGTCAGCAGATTAGCATCGCCGGAGTGGAATTCCAGTGATTTAGTATAGGCTGAAATGGCTTTTTCAGGTTGGTCGCTATCGTAGTAGAGGTGGCCCAGACGAATCCAGCTCTGGAAATTTTCAGGATTGGCGGTCACCTCGGCTTCCAAATTAATGATGGCCTGCCGGGTTTCATCGTCTTGCGGTTGAGGTTGTCCTTCCGCAACCGTCGATGATGTCGATTCCGGGGAACCACCCGAACCACCCGAATCACCTTTATACACGGTAAAAGCTATGCCCGATAGAAAGCCAAAGACAAAAATAACAAAATAGGCGACCAGATGGCCTTTCCGGCTTTGGCTTGGGGTCTGAGAACTTTTGTCCTTTTCGGTACCACTGTTCTTTTGTGCCATAAAACCTCGGGTTCTGTCGAAAATTTGTAATCATATGCTATTACCGCTGTTCTATGGAGCATATGACGTTTCTGACCATATGCCACTTGGTGGCATATGGTCCAGTGGAATTGGAGAATTAGCATTAATAATAAACCCTGTCGATAGAAAAATGGCAAAATGCAGGACGATGGTGTAGCCAATTTCGTTATGAGCCTTATAATCAACACCATGCTGTTTATTCTGTTTATTCTAGTGTTTTAGTAACAATAGATATATCTGTTCCGGGATTTTGTCCAGTATATGATCTGGATCTCCGGGCAGAAATTCACTCCCGATCAGTTGGCATCTGTTGATTTCTTTTCCCGATAGATGGAAAACGAGTCGGGATAAGTACCTTCACGAAATTCTTTCCCAAAAAAACAGGAAAAGAATTTCTAAGGTACTAAATGCTGCAAATAAATATCCTCCGGAGGATCAAATATGAAGGTGATGGAAAAAGTTAAGAGTCAGACCGATCAGAAGGGTGCCGCCTGGCCGCCCGTGCCGTTTCCCTCGACGGTCAGTGCCATTAAGGAGAACATCATCCACCATTTGATGAGTTTTCAGGGCCGGGATCCCGAACGCTCCGGCGCTCAGGATGTCTACAGAGGATTGGCGTACACCATGCGGGATCTGATGGTGCAGAAATGGATTTCCACCCAGAAAACCTTCTATGCACAAGAAAAGAAGCGGGTCTATTATCTGTCGCTCGAGTTCCTTATCGGCAGGTCGCTCGGCAACAGCATGACCAACCTGGGGATCCTGGAGGATGCCAAGCAGGCCGTCGAAGAACTGGGTTTCGATATGGATGAGATAAGGGATCAGGAAGAGGACGCCGCCCTTGGAAACGGTGGTCTGGGCCGGCTGGCGGCCTGTTTCATGGATTCCATCGCTACCTTGAAGATTCCTGCCTACGGTTATGGTATTCGTTACGAATATGGCCTCTTTTTTCAGAAGCTGGTCGATGGCTATCAGGTTGAAGGGCCGGATAACTGGCTGCGCAATGGGACCCCCTGGGAGTTCGAGCGCCAGGTGCCGATCTTCAGAGTACAATTTTTTGGCAATGTAACCAGTTACGTGGATGAAAAGGGCCGATATCGAACCAAATGGATCAATTCGAGAGATGTTATGGCCAAGCCGAGTGATATTATGGTTCCCGGCTATAAAAACGATCATGTTATCAACATGCGACTCTGGTCGGCCTTTGCCTCAAGAGAATTGGATCTCACCGATTTCGGCAGAGGGGACTATATCAAAGCAGTTGAGTCGAAGGTAAGTTCCGAGACAATTTCGAAGGTACTCTATCCGCCGGATCACAACTATGCCGGGCAGGAGCTGCGTTTGAAGCAGCAGTATTTCTTCGTCGCTGCAACCTTCCAGGATATCATGCGGCGGTTTAAGAAAAAGAATTGCGGTTTCAAAAGATTTACCTCCCTGGTTGCCGTCCAGCTGAACGACACCCACCCGTCGATTGCCATCCCGGAACTGATGCGTCTTCTGCTCGACATTGAAGGGATGGGTTGGGAAGAATCCTGGGATATCACCGTCAATACCTTTGCCTATACCAACCATACCCTGATGCCGGAGGCCCTGGAGCGCTGGACGGTAGACATGATGGGCAGGGTGTTGCCGCGTCATCTGCAGATCATTTACGAAATCAACCGAAGGTTTCTCAATGAGGTGGCGCAGAGATATCCCGATAACGAGAGAAAATTGAGAGATCTTTCAATTATTGAGGAAGGTCAGGTGAAAATGGTTCGGATGGCCCATCTGGCAATTATCGGCAGCCACAGTGTCAATGGGGTGGCGGAGTTGCATTCCCAGTTGCTCAAAGAACGAATCTTTCCCGACTTCCATGAATTTTTCCCCGGAAAATTTAATTCGAAAACCAACGGAATCACTCCGCGCCGTTGGCTGCTGGATGTTAATCCTGCCCTGGCCCATCTCATTTCGAGTAAGATTGGAGCCGGCTGGATCACCGATCTCGACCAGTTGCGCGGTCTCGAATCCTTTGTGGATGACCCGCAATTTCTCGCCGAATGGTGCAAGATCAAACTGGACAATAAGATTCGGCTGGCGGAATATATCAACAAGAAGTGCAGGGTCATGGTTGACCCGCATTCCATGTTCGATATCCAGGTGAAAAGAATCCATGAGTATAAACGGCAATTGCTCAATGCCCTGCACCTTATCCATTTATATCACCGGATAATCCATGGTGAGGCGGAGAACATTCCACCCCGGGTTGCAGTATTTGCCGGAAAAGCCGCGCCTTCCTACTGGCGGGCGAAGCTGATTATCAAGCTGATCACTGCCATCGGCGATGTCGTGAACAAAGATCCCCGGGTGAAAGATCGACTGAAGGTGGTTTTTCTGCCGAACTACAATGTTTCCCAGGCGGAAATTATCATGCCGGCAGCGGATCTCTCCGAGCAGGTCTCTACCGCAGGTACCGAGGCCTCGGGTACCGGCAATATGAAATTTGCCTTGAACGGAGCGCTTACCATCGGTACCCTGGATGGAGCAAATATTGAGATTCTTGAGGAGGTAGGAGAGGAAAATATCTTCATCTTCGGCATGACCGCCGAAGAAGCCGAATTTGAGAGGAAAAATGTCAGTCGCACGCCCTGGCAGATCTGTCAGCGAAATGAAAGCATCAAAAATGTGATTGAATCTATTGCCGACGGCTCTTTTAGTAATGGTGACAAAGAACTGTTCAAACCTCTTGTCGACGGCCTGATGAACAAGCACGACCCTTATCTGCTCCTCCTGGATCTCGAGTCGTATATCGAGTGTCAAAACAAGGTCAGCGAGGCCTTTCGTGATACCAAAGCCTGGGCACGATCTACCGTTTTCAATGTCGCCAGAATGGGCAAGTTTTCAACGGATCGCACTATCAGGCAGTATTCCGAGGAGATCTGGTCCATCCCGGTCCAGTAGGAGAACGGAGGAGAACCCCTGCTTTTGGCTCGACCATCCCGCTTGACCTCGATGCGAATATCGAGTATTTACAGGCCAGAATTAAATAGAGACAGAAGTCGGATGATGCAGCGCAGGCCTGTGGCGGAAATGAAAAAAGGGATTACAGATTATGATAATCTGTAATCCCTTTGAAATTACTGGAGGCGGCGATCGGAGTCGAACCGATGAATAATGGTTTTGCAGACCACTGCCTTGGCCACTTGGCTACGCCGCCCCTCGTTTGAAGCACATCTTTATACCATAGCAGAATTATTTAACAAGGAAAATATTTAATGGGTATGGATATTGATTCGCTGGTGCGGGTCAACAAGGAACAGCTGAGTAAACTGGAGAAAACACTCGGATATCGGTTTACCGATCTCCGCCTGTTGCAGAAGGCGCTTATCCACTCCTCCTACGCTTTTGAGCAGGCTCAGAACGGATATGATAACGAGAACCTGGAGTTTATAGGAGATGCCGTCCTCGATCTGGTTGTCGGGCATACTCTCTATCACCGTTATCTGAAAATGCGCGAGGGGGAACTGACCAGACTGCGTTCTTCCCTAGTCAATGAACAGCATCTGGCCAAAATGGCAAGAGCTATAGATTTAGGCAGTTATCTGTCTCTTGGTAAGGGTGAGGACGCTTCCCATGGCCGGACAAAATCCTCGATTCTCTCCTGCGCCTATGAGGCGATTATCGGCGCTGTCTTTGAAGACGGGGGATATCAGACAGTCTGTGAAGTCGTTGAGCGATTTTTCCTGCCGGAGATCGAGGGCAAAAAGGAAGAGCTGCTGTTGGCTGACGCCAAGAGCCGTCTTCAGGAAGCGTTGCAGGAAAAATACAATGAGGCACCGACATATAGGGTAGATGCCGAAGAGGGACCGTCGCACCAGAGGCTGTTTACTATTGCCGTCTGTTTTCGAAAGCAGGTTCTCGGGACCGGTCAGGCAGGATCCAAAAAGGAAGCAGAGCAGCGGGCGGCCACCGCCGCTTTGGCAAATCTGGATATTATAAATGGTTGATGGGTATAATGCTGGTTATTCCGATTTTCATTCCGCATCGCGGTTGTCCCCATGATTGCCTGTTCTGTAATCAGCAGAAAATTTCCGGCTATGACAGGGATAACACAGCCCCGCCGGCTGTCGCAGAAACCATTGATGAATGGTTGGGCAGAAATATTAACCGCAGCGAGGTCCAGGTAGCATTTTTTGGCGGCTCTTTCACCTGTCTGCCGCAAAGAGAGCAGGTGGAATTGTTATCGGCGGTCCGCCCTTATATCGAGGAAAAAAAAGTTGATACCATCCGTCTTTCAACCCGGCCGGATTGTCTTGATCCGGCGATCTGTGCTCTGCTGTTGGAGTATAACGTCGGGGTGGTCGAAGTCGGGGCACAGTCGCTGACCGACAAGGTCCTGCAAAAGTCTCTCAGGGGTCATACCTCCGAACAAACCCGGAATGGTTTTCGCTTGCTGAAAGAGTCGGGAATGCAGGTGGGGCTTCAGCTCATGCCTGGATTACCGGGGGAAACCACTGGTTCGTTTTTAAAAGTAATTGAAGAGGTTATTCTTCTTCAACCAGATTTCGTTCGACTCTACCCTGCACTGGTAGTCAGAGAATCCGGTCTTGAAAAATTATATCATGCTGGTTCCTACCGGCCGCTCTCCCTTGGGAGGGCTATTGCCCTCACCGCAAGATGTTACCAGAAGCTGAGCGCTGCCGGAATAAAGGTAGTACGGATGGGACTTCAGCCTTCGGCGTCGCTGGAACAAAGTGTCGTTGCGGGACCATATCATCCAGCTTTTGGGGAACTGGTGCAATCAAGACTCTGGCTGAAGAAGATACGAGCGGAACTTGGCCTGCTTAGCGCAGAGCAATCGCTCCTCATTCATATCTCCCACAGGGATATGTCGGCAGTGGTAGGGATGAAAAAACAGAATACCAAGAGACTTGAAGAACTTGGTTTTTCAGGACGTTTTACAATTATACCGGACAAGAATATGGCACGGGGAAATATACATTATGCTGTCTGTTAATCATTTGGACATTCGATTTGGAGAGAAACACTTATTCAATGATGTTTCGGTTCAGGTTCATATAGGAAATCGCATCGGCCTGGTCGGGGTGAACGGGGCGGGGAAATCCACCTTACTGAAAATTATGGCTGGAATAGCTGAGACCGACGACGGAGTGGTCTCGAAAGCCAAACACTTTACTATCGGCTATCTCCCCCAGGAATCCTCGGAATTATTTTCCCGGCGATCCCTCTATGAAGAGGCGGAAACTGCCTTTGCCCCACTTTTAGCCCTGCAGGCCGAAGCAGCACAACTCCATGAGCAGATGCGGAAAATGGATCCGCACACCGAGGAATTCCAGAACATTCTTCTTCGGCAGGGTGAGATTCAGCACCAGCTCGACGCGAGCGATATCTATGCCATCGCCGGGAAAATTGAAAAAATTCTTATAGGCCTTGGCTTTCGCCGGGAAGATATGGAAAAACCGGTTAACTCGTTTTCCGGTGGCTGGCAGATGCGGTTGAAACTTGCCAAAATGCTGCTCGAGGCGCCATCGCTGCTCCTGCTCGATGAGCCGACCAACCATCTCGATCTCGACTCGCTTACCTGGGTTGAACAGTTCCTGAAAAATTACAACGGTTCCATGGTCATTATTTCCCATGATCGAACGTTTCTCGATAAGGTCACCGAGACAACCTGGGAACTGAGTTTTGGCCGAATCGATATCTACAAAGGGAATTACAGTTACTTCCTGAAAGAAAGGGCGGAGCGACGGGCAATAGAGAAAGGCGCCTATGATAACCAGCAGGCCAAGATCAAACAGACCATGCGCTTTGTCGATAAATTCAGGGCTAAAGCGACCAAGGCCAGGCAGGTGCAGAGCCGGGTAAAACAGCTGGATAAATTAGAACGTATTGAGTTGTCCGAGGAAGAAAGCCAGATCAGATTCACTTTCCCTCCAGCCCCGCCATCCGGCAGGGACGTCCTGACCGTTATCAGCCTCAGCAAAAGTTATAATGGCAGCAGGGTGTTCAGTGAGGTGGAGCTGCTGCTGAACCGGGGTGATAAGGTTGCGGTGGTGGGTGTCAACGGTGCTGGAAAATCGACCTTTCTGAAAATCCTGGCCGGGCAGATTGAACCTGACTCGGGAGAAGTTCGTCCGGGGTCGAACGTCAGGCTTTCCTACTTTGGTCAGCATCAGGCCCAGGAGCTTTCCCCGCAATTGACGGTTCTGGACACCATGGCTCTTTCCGGAGAGGAAATGACTGTCACCAGAACCCGCTCTCTGCTTGGTGCTTTCCTTTTTCGAGGTGAGGATGTCGACAAAAAAGTGTCCGTTCTCTCAGGCGGTGAAAAAAGTAGGCTGGCTCTTGCCAAAATGATAGCCAAACCGGCAAACTGCATGCTGCTCGATGAGCCGACCAACCATCTTGACATGAGCTCTCAGGATGTCCTGCAGGAGGCGATGGCTCAGTATGACGGCACAATTGTGGTCGTTTCCCATAATCGCTACTTCCTTGAAGGGTTTGTTAACAAGGTTCTCGAAGTGAAAAATGGCCATATAACTCTCTACGAGGGTAATATAGCAGAATATCAGGCAAAACAGGAACTGTTGCGGGAGCAGGAAAAAGAACAGGCAGCGGAGGGGAAGCAGGCCGAGGATGATTCAACAAAGAAATCGCCCGAATCCCAGGACAGCCGTAAAGAGAAAAAGCGGCTGGAGGCACAGCTGCGGCAGGAACGAAGCAGGCTCGCCGGTCCCTGGTTGAATCAGCTCACCGAAGCGGAAAAACAGGTGGAGTTCTATGAACAGCAGAAAGAAGACCTCGAGGCTCTGATGGCTGATCCCGAACTCTATTCGGATGAAAGAGGCTGGCAGAAAACCAGTAAAGAATACGAAGAGTGTAAACGCCGCCTGGAACGCTGGTACGAGAAATGGGAAACAGCGCAGGAGAAGATCGATAAAATAGATGCTGAGTTGAATCTTGGCTGAATAAAAGACTTTTGCTTAGCTCGACCTTGCCTGTCTTAAACCGGTTCAAGTTTGGCGGTGAAATGCCGCAGCACCGGTGTTTGGTCTATGATACGGTAGCCCGTGAGCAAATTGCGTTGTTCGTAGAGGTTGATGACGATTTCTGCGACATAGTCCACATGGCTTTGCGTGTAAACACGGCGGGGGAATGCCAGACGAACCAGGTCCCGGGATGCTGGTTTTTCGGAACCGTCCGGTTGCAGGCCGAACATCACGGTACCAATCTCAACGCCTCGGATGCCGCCGAGCAGATAGAGGCCGTTTTGTAAACTCCAGGCCGGGTACTGCAGCGGCGGAATATGCGGCAGCATAGCCCGGGCATTTATGTAGAGGGCATGCCCGCCGGTGGGGCGCACTATAGGAATTCCGGCAGCTATCAGTTTTTCGCCAAGATATTCGATGGAGCGGACGCGGTAATGCAGATAGTCTTCATCAAGCGCTTCATACAGGCCGCAGGCGACGGCCTCCATATCATATCCTGCCATGCCGCCGTAGGTGGGAAAGCCTTCCGTCAGAATTTCCATGCTACGGCAGCGGGCGGCAAGCTCATCATCGTTTAAAGCGAGGAAGCCGCCCATATTTAAACAATACCCAGTCCGTTCAGTCCTGGGGTATCCTCGGTGAAATAGACGAGCAGGGTGCCGCCGGTGCACAAATTAACGAGAAAAATGTGCAGCCGTTCAAAATTTATCACCTCCGGTGCAACAAGATGATGAAAAAAAACCACAGGTTATAGCCGTGGTCATCATTAACTATAATGTTACTTTAAACTGTTGGTTCAATTTTCTCTGCACCGTGTCTTGAATAGGAAAATGCAGGGAAAATGTCGATAGTGTTTTTGCCGGGTCCCGATTCTGTTCTGGTGTTGGAACAGGGTTATCGCTCCATTTTTTTGGGATTATACCTGTTGGGTAACTTTTTTTTGCTTCTTTTTTTGGCCAGGGCCAAGCGGCCTGCGGCGGCACGTTTTTCAGCCCTTGCTATAAGATGATGATGGACGCAGATAGCGCCTTTTTCGTGGTCGGAATGGCGCTGGACATAAGACCCATCGCTCTGCATCTCCCAGACATTTCTGGTGTTGCTCAGTTGCAGGTCGAGCAATTCCCGGAGCAGGATCCTGTGTTGAGGGGTTGTGATGGGGGTGCAGACCTCAACCCGGCTCTCCAGGTTGCGTTTCATGAGATCGGCGGAACCGATGTAATATTCTTCGTTACCGTTGTTTCTGAAATAAAAAATACGGGTGTGTTCGAGAAATCTGCCGACCAGTGAAATTATTTTAATATTATCCGATAACCCTTTGATTCCGGGCCGCAGACGGCAGGAGTCCCGAACAATCAGGTCCATATGAACTCCAGCCTGGGAGGCGCGGTATAATGCCTCGACGATATCTCTGTCCACCAGGGCATTGGTTTTAAACTGAATGAGTCCATTATTGCCCTGTTTCTGGTGACCTATTTCTCTTTCTATTTTACTGAGCAGGGCTTTCTTGAGCAGCTTGGGTGATGGCAGCAGCTTGGTGTAATGCCGCATCGGTGTATAGCCGCTGGTCAGATAATTAAAGAGTTCGGTCAGGTCGGCACCAATATCCGGATCACAGGTGATGAGACCCAGGTCGACATATCCTCTGGCCGTGCCTGCATGATAATTACCCGTGCCGATATGAGTGTATCTGCGCAGGCCATCGTAGTCTTTCCGGATAACAAAAATGAGCTTGGAATGGGTTTTCAGCCCGACAACGCCATAGGTGACGTGAATTCCGGCTTCTTCCAGAAAGCCGGCCCACCTGATATTAGCCGACTCGTCAAACCGGGCCATAAGCTCGACAACGACGGCTACCTGCTTGCCGTTCTGGGCTGCATCGATCAGGTATTGGATGATTCTGGAATCCTTGGCTGTTCGGTAGAGGGTCATCTTGACGGCCATTACCTTCGGATCCTGACTCGCTTCCCTGAGAAACCGCTCAACAGAAGTATCAAAAGATTCATAAGGGTGTTGCAAAAGGACATCTCCATGTTCCCGGATAGTATGGAAAATGTTCGGGTCGTCCCCAAGGAGTTCAGGGTTATCGACCGGATGATGCTGGGTAAAATGCAGATCAGGCCTGTCGATTGCAGCAATCTGGAACAAATCCCGCAAGCCCAATATCCCGTCTACTGCATAAACATCCTTTGTTTCGTCAACCCGGAGCTCGGCTGCCAGTTTTCCCTTATGGTAGTCAAGCATGTCGCTGTCGACTTCCAAGCGGACGATTTCAGCAAATTTTCTGTCCCGCAAAGCAGATTCAATCACCAATAACAGGTCATTGGCCTGTTCCTCATGCCTCTCGGTAATGGCGTTGCGGGTTACCCTGAAGGTCTCGCATGTTTCAACTTCCATGCCGGGCAGCAGCAGCTGCAGGTTGTTGCCGACAAGATCTTCAAGGAGAATATAGACGTGTTCCTTACCGACTCGGATAAATCGCGGCAAATCCGAGCTGGTTGGAATCTTGATGCGATTGAGGTAACTGTGGTCACTTTCAGGATAGCGGACACTGACCAGCAGGTTGATCGACAAATTAGAGATGAAAGGAAAGGGATGAGCAGGATCCATACCCTGAGGGGTCAGCAGTGGATATATTTCATTTCGAAAATAACGGTCTATGGTTTCCTTATCCTCCTTGGTAAGATCCTTATATTTTTTTATTTTAATACCTTTCCGGGCCAGCAGGCGCTGAAGGTCGTTTTCCAGGGCCAGTTGCTGGTCAACTATTTCCCTGACAACTTCATGGCAGAGATCGATTTGTTCCTGGGGGAGACGACCATCGATAGAAAGGCTTCGGACGCTGGCTCCGACCATCTGTTTCAGGCCGCCGATCCTTTTCATGAAAAATTCGTCCAGGTTCGAATCGACAATTGCCAGGAAAAATACCCTCTCCAGAAGAGGGTTGCGTGGGTCCTGGCCTTCGTGCAGAACGCGTTTGTTGAATTCCAGCCAGGTCAATTCCCTGTTCAAATACCATTCCGATGATTGCAGGTCGAAGGTGGCCGGTTTCTCCAGATTGCTGGAGATTATTCCAACTGTCTCGGAGACCTTTCCAACCGTCTCGGAGATTGTTTCCGCCATCTTGATATTTACTGGAGTTTTTGTGCTCATTTTTGTGGTTTTTTGTCAGGAATTTTTGTAGATGTCTCTAGCACCCCACAAGGGGGTACTCTTTTTAGTCCCCATGCTTTGAGGGGGATAAGTACCTTGAGACAGCTTTTTTCTTGCAAAAAAAAACAAGAAAAAGCTGTAAGGGACTAAAGTTTTCAGCTCTTTGTTATGTTTAGAGTATGGTAGCAGATCTTCCACTGAAAAGAAATAGCAGTCGGCCTGTATGCTAAAGATACTATTGCTATAAAAATTCATTCGTCGAATAGATATATTAAATTTGACGTTTTGCCAATGCGTTGAATTGCCATGGAAAATTTCTTGTGCTACAGTGCTACTATAATATCGATTTACGATGTATTGAAGGACCAGAAGCTATTTTGTAGTTGAGCAGGAGAACGGTATGCAGGGAATTGGTGATTTATTGGTAAGTAAATATATTAAACAATCCAAAGTAAAGAGTTGAGCGGCCATGGAACCTTTCACCTATTTCCTCCCTTCAGCACTTAACCAGAAACGATTGCTTAAAAAATTACCAAGTGCGGCGCAGTACAGGATTTCCTTTGAAACAAGTGAGAAGTGGCAGGGGCTTCTGCTGGATACCTTCGATGAGAAGATGCTGCACGCGGGCAAGCTGCTCTTTCAGGTTGAAGAAAGGTTGCTCTGTCTTGATCTGCAAAACGGTCAGTTGATAGAGCAGCTTTCGCCTGAAAAGTGGTCCTTTGCCGGCGACCTGCCGGATGGTCCGGTAAAGGACCTGTTGAACCAGATCTCAACCCTTCGGGCATTTCTGCCGATGGCCGAGGTCGGACTAAGCCTTCTGCACGGTCTTCTTCTCGATGAAGAAGAAAAAACCCGTGCCCGATTTTATCACCTGAGCATCGAGCGTGGACGAAAATCAGCGGGGGTTGGAAGTACGCAGTACTTACGAGGCTACGATCAGGCCCAGGTAGATCTCCGGCGGTCGTTGGAAAAAATCGGCGCAGTCTCCTGTCAGGATGTGGGGCAGGTGTACGATTTTTTAAAGATAAAACGAGAAAAGTACACGTCAAAGCCGACACTCCTGCTTCATCCCGACGCGCCGGTCAAGGAAAACGCCATAATCATTATCAATGCATTTATGAAAACAGCGCGCCGAAACGAAAGCGGTGTGGTTGCAGATTATGATACGGAATTTCTCCATGATTATAGGGTTAGTTTGCGTAAGGTCAGGTCGGTATTGAGTCTTTTTAAAGGAGTATTCAGCGCTGAGGATACCACTCGATTAAAGCAGGACTTTGCCTCGCTTATGCAAAAAACCAACACCTTACGCGACCTGGATGTCTATCTGTTAAATAAGGAACAGTATTTCGAACTGGTACCGGCAACCACCCACGAAGGCCTGAATATCCTGTTTGCTTATTTTGCCGGGGAGCGGAAAAAAGAGCAATCGCTCGTCGGTAAGGTAATTCAAAGTAAAATCTACCTCAAAGAAATCGGCAGGCTCGAAAAGCTATTCACAAAGAGTTCGGCTCTTCCAGTGGGTCAGAGAGGGGAGGAAAATTCCCTTGCATTTGCTTGCACATCCGTTCTGAAACGTTATGGCAAGGTCTGCAAAATCGCCCGCGACATCGATGAAAATACAGAGGATAGCGTCATTCACCAGCTCCGAATCAATTGCAAAAAATTGCGTTATTTAATGGAGTTTTTTACGCCACTCTTTCCCGAAAACGAAATTAATACCCTGATTAAAGCTCTCAAATTACTGCAGGACAATCTTGGAAATTTCAATGATTATTCCGTCCAGCAAAGATTTCTCAAACAGGTTTTGAGTGAGAAGATGCCTCGCTTCGGAGGCGTGGAACTAAAGGTCGCCGAGAGTGTTGGGGCGCTCACTGCCATGCTTCACAGGTTGCAACAGAAGGAGAGGCGCCAGGTGATGAAAAATTTTGCCCTCTTTGACAATCTCGACACCCGTGCGACTTTTGCCAAACTATTTCATACCGAGGAAAGTGTTGATGAAAATAATAGCCTGTTACAGTAATAAAGGGGGCGTCGGCAAAACAGCCACTTCCGTGAATCTGGCCTATGCCAGTGCCATGAAAGGCAGATCGACCCTTCTGTGTGATCTTGACCCCCAAGGTGCTTCGGGTTTTTATTTTCGGGTAAAGCCTTCGAAGAAATTGCAGAACAAAGCTTTCTTTAAGGATGTGAAAGGTTTTCTGGAAGCCATTCGGGCAAGTGACTTTGATAATCTTGATCTACTGCCGGCCAATCTGACCTATCGAGACTTCGATATTTTTCTTTCCCGCATGAAAAACAGTCGATCCCGCCTGAAAAAGGCTCTTAGGGAGGTAAATAGTGACTACGACGTGGTTATTCTTGATTGTCCTCCGAACATTTCTCTCCTTTCCGAAAATGTCTTTAAGACCGCGGATAAAATAGTTGTTCCGGTCATTCCGACCACTTTATCGGTACGTACATTTGAACAGCTCAATGATTTTTTCAAGGAGAACGACTATCAGCGTAAAAAATTAATGCCGTTTTTTTCCATGGTGCAGAAGAGCAAAAAACTACACAATGAAACCATGATCGCCTTGCGAAAAAATTATAAGAGCTTACTTAAAAATTATATACCTTTTTCCAGTGAAATCGAAAAAATGGGGATCCACAGAGCTCCTGTTTTGACATATGCAGGTAAGGATTTTGCCGCAAATGCGTACGGTAAAATTTGGAATGAGATTGAGGCACAGGCAAAAATAACCTGATTAAGAGCCCGTCTTGGGAGACCGGTTTTCCAGCAAGCTTACGGAGGTCCGGCATGGCAAAGAAAACAAAGAAAAAGAAATGTTGCGAAAAGTACAAAAAAAAGAAAGGGAAACGCTGCTCAAACTGCCCAAAAGCTTAGCTGTTGAGGGATGCAGTTCCCTGCTCATTACCACTGATTGCGTTGTGCGCCGATTCTTCGGCCCTTAATGGATCGAACAACGTAGCGACCCTGGCTGAAAAGTTTTGAATTCCAGGTGCACCGGAACTGGACTTCCTTGCCCACCGATATTTTCCTGATATCCCTGACCGTGACATCAAAGCCGATACCATTCTGAGAAATGTCAAAAAGATCAACCTCAACGTATGTGCCATCGCCGGTGGACATCAGGACCTTGCCTTGTTGCTGTTCCCGTTGGATCAGACGACGATTGAAGTTGGCGTGGGTAATCTCGCCGCATTTATGACAGCGGAGAGATCTTCTTCGCACTTCATAGGGAATCGCCACCATCCGTTTCCCCTGGCAGGCATGGCATTTAAAGTGAATCCGTCCATCGACCACTCGGAAAGTTCTTGTTTTGGCCATAATGTTATTCCTCTTTTTTTGGCTCCAGTTTATTCAGGTCGATATCATACATGGCGGCCAACAGTAATTCTCCCTTGTCGTCCACACGAAACTGCCCGTATCGAGCGGGCTCATAGTACTCGCCATGTCCTTCCTGAAAAAAATAGGCGTTGGTTGCAAACTTTATCGCACCGTTACGCACACGGTATCGCATGAGTATGTCATTTGCCGACAGAGGCTGATCGGTATAAATGCTTTTAAATGATCCAATGTTCCGATCATCCAGACTCACGACCACATAACCGTCCGATGCCGCCACATCATTACGCCACCGATTATAATCTTCAGTCTTTGGTAAAGCATCGTATACTTTATCGGCCAACTCAAAACGCAGGGCCATATAGTCACCCTGCATAAGAGAGCGCGGGTCCACAGGGGCAAGATCAAGATAGACGATCTTCCCCTCGGCCAGCTGTTTTTCCTTACTGAAAATGGACCAGTTCACGAGAGCCAGGATGACCACCAGGGAAACAAGAGCTATTTTTCTATACATGATCCGCCTCCCTGTCTACCGGGATAATAGTTAACATTAACCAACGTATTAACAGCAACACCAGGCCGACAATAAGCAAGGTCTGTGACTTGGCCAGCAGGGTGGCGTTAAGTAGATAATAGTAAAAAGAAATATAAAAGAGCAGTGACATAATACCTAAACCCAGGAGTACGCGGTTAGCGCCTGCAAAACCCAACAATAGTATCACCATGCCAACAGTAATTCCCTGAACCTTCACGGACGCAACACATAAAAGAACAGTTCCCAGCAAGGCGGTGACTGATATACGTTCGGCGACAGGCTGGCCATAACGTTGCAGTATCTGCCAGACCACATAGAGCACAACCATCCCGGTAATTATTTCATCGAGCCAGGGTTTGTCCAGTAATTCCAGCCGATCCGGGACAAATTGCTCATCCAGCCAATCTATCACCCGATGAAAACCATACAGTGTCGTGCCTTTAAATAACAGCAGGGCCAACACCAGGCCATAACCAATGGCCTGTTTTACTCTCATCTGCTGCGGATGGCTGAATTCATAGAGCCAGCACACGGCGGCCAGCAACATGACAATGCCGCCGACGGCATAATGCAGACCCCAGAAGGACAGCACCAGGTTAAAAGCCAGGGCTGCAATAAATGAAGAAAAGACCCGGTGAACAAAATTGGGCATGACCAGGGCCAGGGATATCTGCATCAGGGCTACCAGCAGCCAGACCGTTATCGAATCAAGATCCGAACCATCAAAAAGAGCAAATACGACTAAAGCCTGGCCCGCCAGACTTACGGCCAGGGCCAGGTGTTCAACGAATTCATTTTTAGAGATGCGCAAGAGGGCGAAAGCGCCGCCGATCATCATTCCGCCGGTGATGAGCATTACAGTACTGTTTTCTATAATCAGATCGAAGCCAATTCCGATAAAACAAAGGAGGAGTAATGCTGCCAGCCAACCGGAAAAAGCAAGCAGCACTTTCACATACCAGGGTGACTCCAATTTTCCGGTTTCCGGAGCTGCTTCCTCGATCAAGCCTGCCTGGAGCAGCTGCGCCCGGACCTGCGTATTTTTCGTACTCATGATTGACACTCCCGATGGACATTTTTAAGCCAGAATGCCGCTCCGGCACCCATACCGATGACCAGCAGGGCGAGAACAAGGAAGCTGCCGGCGGAACCATCTTCCAGCAAGTGCTTGCCCAGGTAGGTTACAATAACCGTTATTCCTGACAGGCAACAACCTGCAAGCATGAAGAGATCGGGCTTTATTCTTCGATAGACTACATACATTACTACTAGCCAGATCGCCCAGACTAATGCGGCTAATGCAGGCAGTTCGGACAAAAAGGTTCCATCATCATAGCCAAAAATGGAATGTAAGACTAACCAGGTAAGAGGTACCCCGCCGGCTGTCGCCAGCAACCGGACATCCCAACGTTCAGACAACCAGTGCCGGATTGCCGCCAAAAGCTCCCAGGCAACAAGAAGCAGAGTGTTAAGAATGAATATCAGCCACAAAACGCCGGTTTCTGAACCGGACATGAACCATAATATCCCTCCGAAAGTTTGATAATAGAGGATCAGGGATGTGTTTAAGAGCATGATCCAGACGATCCAGATAGCAGAGAAGCGTCCAATAATCGCCCAAGGCAGCATCATTATGGCCCAGCTAAAAAATAACTGCCAGGGATCGGCACCAGTCTGGTAGGTCTGCCCGTATAAGGCCAGTAAAACGCCAAGACAGATTGTAGCGAAGAGTAACGACACTTTTCCTGCCGCCGAGTGATAACCGACCGTACAGAAAGCGACAACTGCCAGAACGATTAATCCCTCCACCATTCCGAATTTGGCAAAACGTCCGATGTCGTCCCAGTTGAAGGCGATAAAGAACAAAACCGCAAAAGCCATGGCCAAACCTCCGAGCCAGAGCAGAAGCTGATCGATAAAAGTACGCCAGGCTTTTCCGTTGGGGGCGACCCTGGCTGTTTTGAGGGCATCACCAATCTTCTCCACGGGAATTGCCCCTTGCTCCATAAGGTCAATGAACTGGCTGCGAGGTGAAATCATGGCTGAGTCCTTGAGGCTTCGATTATTTTGCACACAAACCTGATAACAATATCAGGCATATTCGTTGTGATAATTCCATAAGGTCTTTTGTAGCTCATTGCTTAGTTCCTTTGAGGGTGACGGCGTAGTTCATCGGCATCAACCGGCGGTCCGTTGACCGGAGTCAGAATGTTCGAGGCATTTTTTAAGTATAAAGCTCTCTGTTTTACGATAGGGACCCTCAATTTGTCAGCATCACCGGCGCGCATCAGTGAATACATTGTGCCTTGTTTCTGATGATATTTGTTGTCAAGCAATATCGAGTTAAATCTGATGCTCAGATCGCGTTGTTTCAACCAGGCAATTTGGGACTGTTTGAGCGCATTTTTCCCGGCATTGTCAAGTTTGTCGAAGAGTTCTTTGTAATAAATATTTAACTCCCTATCCCACATTTCATAACCGATCAGACATCGGATGCTACGTGTGCCGCCGTCGGTATTATCGAGGCAGGTTTGGATGTATTCCTGGTAATGGCTCTCGAATTCTTCTACATCCTTAAATTTACTTAATGGAGGAAAATCATTTCTTGTTTTAGTGGTAAAATCAGATGAATCAGCAAAGCTGACACCAAAAAGTACCAGTAATGTTGCGAGGGAAAAAAACAATTTCATGAAGTGGCTCCGTTAATAAAAAATATTGGAAAAATTCTTGAATTGATTTGACCACACTTTCATAGTTGGCTTTCACCGGAGGTAGAGACGGAGTAAGAGATAGAGATTTCTTCCGGTTGAGCGGGCGATACCCTGCTGACCGTCTTGCACATTTCAGATGTCCTTGATGACTCCGCAACAGGCATTATTGCAATATCGATTCGACCGCTATCTCCTCGCACATCTCTTATCAGTGCAAAAGTATGGGGAACACCATAGATATAGTCCGAGAAAAAATGCATTGTCTGCCCCCAATTTGCACAGAGACCTCCTTCGTTGGTATAGGCATCGGTATTTACACCCGGTGCAAGTTTATACCCTTCAGGTGAAGAAGCAAGAAAATAGAAGTGATGGCAGCCTCCTGTGGTAATAACAAAATCATCAACACCATCCCGGTTTATATTTATACGATAAAGGTAACTATAATTTTGTCCGTCTTTTATTTGTTCAATCAGCTCGGGATTCAGTTTTTCTCTTCCTATGATTTTAAAAAAATCTTCAACCAATCCTTTAGCGATATGAATAAACAGATCTGTCCCGAAAATACACAACAAATCTTACAAGAAACTTACAATTAAGCAAAACTATCATCAAGAATAACCTCGGAAATAAAATATGTATCTATTGCCTCTGTGAATCTTGCTCGGGTCTATAATAAATCTTTTCAAGACAGGTTCTGTTTATCCATTTACTCGATTCCGATGATGGTAAAATCCGGCTGGGACTCTACGGGAAGATGGTGCAGCCGACCTCTCACCAACAATACCTGACCATTAGTGTTAAAGGCGATGCCGCCGGTTGTGCGGCCGAACAGTCCCGAAGCGTGAGTTAACACCAGATCATTTTCCGCCTCCAAGTGAGCCCACAGAACAAAACCGGGCCAGAAAGGAAAACTCTCTGCCAGGTGAGGGTATGCCAGTGATTTCAGTTCTTCGACAGTAGGCACACGCCAATCGGTGTTGCTGCAGACCTTGTCGCCACGCACTTTGTCCCGATATGCAAACACGTCGCAGTCGCCTGGACGGCAATCGCCCGATGTGCCGCCCGGCATGGAAAACATCAGGTCCTTGTCATGCAGACCGCCGCTATCGTCCTTGACGAGCCAGCTCAGGCCGCTCATCTCGTCACTGATGCAGCGCCAGGGAGTGACATTGTAGCTGCCGTCCTGGATAGGTAGCGCTTTTCCCTGTTCGTCGTGTCGCACAATGAGTTTTCCGGCCAGCCATAGTACTTTTTTATCGGCTGCTTCATGGCGTTCTACCAACTGGTTTAATGCTTTCTCCATTGTCGCGGGAGAAATTTTTTCCGATTGGGCTTCGAGCAGCATTCGCTCCATTTTGCGCATTTCAGGGTCGTCTTTTTGCCGGATAAACTCGAGGAGCTTTTTTCCAGCGGCAGATTCTATATCCGGCATCTTCGCCCCTTTGTCCAACAGCAGGCGAACCATATCATGATGGCCGCCGCGTACTGCAATTACCAGCGGGCTGGGTGCATTCGGCACCCCGTTCAACACCGCGCCCTTTTCCAGAAACAGGCGCGCGATGTCCAGGTGTCCCTGGCCGGCAGCCAGGGAAAGTGCTGTTCCTCCGAAGGCATTCTCCCTATTGATATCACTGCCATGCTCAAGCAACCAGGCGATCATCTCGCCGTGTCCATGGAGGGCAGCAATCATCAAAGCAGTCTGGTCCCGAGGGCTGCAGTTTACGTCTACCCCCGCTTCGAGAAATTTCCCGGCCAATGCCGGGTTGTTGGATTCGGCGGCAGCCAGCCAACCATCCAGCAAAGCAGTGTTATCCGGCGGCAGTATCGTCAGCCACTTGCCTACCAGCTCGGTATCGCCGTCTTGGACTGCCTTGACCAGCCCTTTAGAAGCCAATGCGAAGGCTTTTTCATGGTTAGCGGAATTTGGGAGATAATATTTGACCGCCTCGAGGTAATCGACTGGAAGTCCCAGTTTGCCCTCTTCATACGCCTCCGCCAGTACTGTCATGGCATCCAGGTCTCCACATTCCGCACCTTTACGAGACCATTCAACTGCCCGCTTCAGGTCGACGGGAAAATTTTCGTTGCCTTGCTGGAAGTTATAGCCAATGCGTCGATAGACAGAGCAACTGCCAAGTTCCCCGCTGCGATTGAACCAGAAAAGTGCTTTTTCCAGATCCCGAGGCGCCCAGTGATCGTGGACATAGATATAGGCCAGATTGTACGCGGCCTCTGAAAGACCGGCGTCAGCAGCCCGTTGTAACCAGGCCGGCTTCTCGCGGCGGATCTCATCATCAGACGCGTCTGGAAAATAGTCGTCGTATTTTTCGCCTAGATCCGCCTGGGCAAAGATGTTTCCGGCCCTGGCGCTCTCAAGAATGAGCTTGCTGCCGGGATGATCCGGTGTATCTGTGCCGATGTTGCTTGTCCGTAAAGCGCGACCGTAAAGATATGCGGCCAGGGGCTCGCTGTCGGATGCAGCTCGTTTGGCGAAGAAGGCTGCTTCGAATTTACTTTGGGAATAATAATAATCGGAAATCCCCTGTTCGGCTTTTTGCAGGTCGAAAAGCAACGAGCCCGGTTCGCTGTAAGCTTTCAACAAGGTGTACCGGGCCTCCATGCTATCATCCCCGGATAAGCCTGCCACGTGGATGAGAATTTCCTCGGCTTTAAGAGCGCTTTCCAGGTCCTTTGCCCCAGCCAGACCGAGCACTCCCCGAAGGCACGGAAATTTACCGCCTTGATCGTTTGAAATTTCAGTACCTGCCTCCTGTCGGTCGATCCATTGCCGTATTTTTTTTTCTGCCTCGGCGTCGGCCAGCGCAAGTTCGGTAATTACCGGTATGTCGCGCCGGCTGAGGGCGAGCGTCACGGGATCTTCTTCATATCGGTTGTGTCCTTCCAGGCGGGCACCGGACTGAAGTAACAGTTTGACCATACCCGCATCGTCACGGTAGATCGCATAAAAAACCGGTGGGAGACCATCGCTTCCGGGCTCGTTGACATCCGCGCCCGCTTCAATCAGAGTCCGGGCTATTTCATGGCGTCCGTTACTGACTGCAAGCTGGAGGGCGGAAGGACCGTCGGCTCGCCGGGTCGTTG